>MDTB01066898.1_pt1 | contig 82018 bp, 88 predicted proteins | sample 811161 | NCBI WGS metagenome assembly MDTB01 (sample SAMN05326650, study PRJNA326480) | marine metagenome | isolation source: seawater | place: Mediterranean Sea | collected 2009 | reverse complement strand
TAAAGCATCTTTTAATGATCTAGCTAAACCTTTGTAACATGACTCAATCTTGTGGTGACTATTTTCACCATAAATATTTTCAATATGGAGAGTAACTCCAGCAGACTGTGAAAAAGCTTGAAACCATTCTTTAAATAATTCTGTATCCATCTCACCTAGTTTTTCTACAGGTAAATTAACTTTCCAAATTAGATATGGCCTATTCGATACATCAATTGAAACTCTGCTTAAAGTCTCATCCATTGGAATCATTGTAGATGCATATCTTGTTATTCCTTTGCGATTACCGGAAGCTTTTTTTATAGCCTCTCCAATAGCTATACCAGTATCTTCTGTCGTATGATGAAGGTCGATATGAGTGTCACCTTTTGCTTTTACCTCTAAGTCAATTAATGAGTGTTTTGACAGTTGCTCTAACATGTGATCTAAAAAACCAATACCAGTTTTAACTTTATACTTTCCTTTTCCATCAAGATTTACCTTGACGGAAATGCTAGTTTCTTTTGTTTTTCTTATAATATTAGCTTTTCTGCTCATAAAATTTTTTGATATACATTTGTATATATATAATTGTCAATTTTATCAATAAATCAGATCTCTCTATTGAAGATTGTAAAAAAGTCTCCACATATAATAATATGAATACAGCTGAAAAATGGCATGGTACAACTATAATACTTTTGAGGAAAAAGGGTAAAACCGTTGTTGCAGGTGATGGCCAAGTAAGTCTTGGGAATACAGTATTAAAGAGCACAGCTAAAAAAGTAAGAAAAATTGAAAAAAGAAATGTGATAGCAGGCTTTGCCGGTTCAACAGCTGATGCTTTAACATTGTTTGAAAGGCTAGAAGCAAAACTGGAGAAACATGCAGGTAACCTATCTAGAGCTGCAGTAGAGTTAGCAAAAGATTGGAGAAGCGATAAATTTTTAAGGAGACTTGAGGCACTTATGGCTGTTGCAGATAAAGAAAAAAGTTTTATAATTTCCGGGACAGGAGATGTGCTTGAACCAGAAGACGGAGTAATAGGAATAGGTTCAGGTGGTAATTATGCTTTAGCCGCAGCAAAGGTTCTTATGGAAACTGATTTAAGCGCAGAAGAGATAGCGAAAAAGTCAATTAAGGTTGCAGCAGATATATGCGTGTTTACAAATAACAATATAACTTTGGAAAAAATTTGATGTCGGAAAGAAAAAAAAACCCTAATCTAAATCTTGTTAAAGGTGTAAAGAAAAATAAAAGCAGTGTAAGTGCTTTATCTCCAAGAGAAATAGTCTCAGAGTTAGACAGATATGTTATAGGGCAAAAAGATGCAAAAAAAGCTGTAGCGGTAGCTTTGAGAAATAGGTGGAGACGACAGGCTTTATCAGATGAGATGAGAGATGAAGTTTTACCGAAAAACATATTAATGATTGGTCCAACTGGTGTAGGTAAAACAGAAATATCTAGACGACTCTCAAAATTAGCTGAAGCTCCATTTATAAAGGTTGAGGCAACCAGATTCACTGAAGTAGGTTATGTTGGAAGAGATGTAGAGCAAATCGTCAGGGATTTAATTGAGATTGCTATTGCTTTGGAAAAAGAGAAAAAAAGAAAAGAGGTTAATGCGAAGGCTCAACTGAAAGCTGAAGAGAAAGTTTTAGATGCTCTTGTTGGTAATAAAGCTACAGTTGCCACTAGAGAAAGTTTTAGAAAAAGGCTGAGAAGTGGAGATCTTGATAATAACGATATTGAAATAGAGGTTTACGATAATCCCTCATCACAAGCTTTTGAAATTCCTGGAATGCCCGGTGCTAATATAGGCATGGTTAATATCGGGGATATTTTAGGAAAAGGTATGGGTAATAAGAAAAGTAAAAAAAAGAAAATGTCTGTGAAAGAGTCCCATGAAATTTTAGTAGCGCAAGAGTCAGATAAGATGATAGAGGAAGATAAGATAATTAAAGAGGCCAAAAAAACGACTGAAGAAAACGGTATAGTTTTTCTCGACGAGATAGACAAGGTTTCAGCTAGGGGAGATAGAGCAGGCGGTGATGTTTCACGAGAAGGTGTACAAAGAGATTTGTTACCTTTAATTGAAGGGACAACTGTTAACACTAAGCATGGACCTATAAAAACAGACCATATTTTATTTATTGCCTCTGGAGCTTTTCAGCTTGCCAAACCATCTGATTTACTTCCAGAGCTACAAGGAAGATTGCCAATAAGAGTCGAATTAAGTGCGCTTAATGAAAGCGATTTTAAAAGAATTCTGAAGGAACCAGACAACAGTTTAATTAAACAATACAAAGCTCTTCTTAAGACAGAAAATGTTGATCTTGAGTTTACCGATGATGGAATAGAAATGCTTGCTAGAATTTCAGCCGAGGTCAATGCATCAGTAGAAAATATTGGTGCAAGAAGATTGCACACGATCATAGAGAAAGTTTTGGATGACACAAGCTTTAATGCTACTGATAAAGCTGGCGAGAAAGTTGTCGTAGATTCTAAATTTGTAAAAGGAAACTTAGGTAATTTAGTTAAAGATACCGATCTATCGAAATTTATATTATAAAATTTTAAGCTTTACCAATATAGCACCTTCGCCTCCATCTTGGTCACTAGCTACTTCAATTTTCAGAATTGACTTGTTTAAATCAGAATTTGATTTAAGAAACTCCGGTACTGAATACTTTAACTTGCTGTATTTATCAGACTCATAAACATTATCCGATCTTGAATGTATTCCCTTACCTGTTATGAAAAGTATTTCTTGGAACCTTTTTTTTAAACAAGTGTTAACTATTTCATGTACTTTATCGTTTGCAGCTTTTAAGGAGTATCCGTGTAAATCAAATCTAAATCTTTTTATTTTATTTTCTATATTTGAATTTTTACTATCTTTATCTGAGATATCATGTGGATTTTTTAAATAATCATTCCAATTTTGTAAGTCTATTTTGGAGAGATTTTTTTTTTCTGTCACTTACTAATTATTTCAGATAAGTGCCAATTGGGGCTTTTGCTGAAAGTGTTTTTTGTAAATTTCCAATGATCAGTTACAGTTTTAATTCTATCTGGATTCCCTTCGATGATTTTATTATTTTCATCTCTTTTAACTGATATAATTTCAGAAACAAACTTGACAGTTGCAAATAGATTAGTTTTAACTTTTTCGTACTTCTCTAAGTCTGATTCTTTCATTCCGATAAATGTAAGCTCAGAGGATATTTTTAGATTATTTCTATCTTCTATAGCTTTATAAAAATTTTCGGTCATTGTTTTTGTTAAAAGATTGTCCAATTTTTTCTTATCACCTTTGGCAAAAGAAGTTATAATTGTTTCATAGGCAATTTCAGCACCCTTTAAGAACTCTTTTTTTTCTTGGCCCTCTAAAACATTTTGATTTCCCTGTAAGTTAATTTTCTTTTCGTTAATCGTCTCATATCTTTTCTCATTAAAATCGGTATATATCTTACTCTCATGACCCGTTTTTCTCCCTAAGATATTCCTTAATCTTAGAATGATAAAACCCGCTATCATTGCTAATAAAATTATGTCAATATATCCAAAATTATTACTCATTATTTTACAAATATACATTAATCATATAATTTTGTAATAGACAAATGAACTCATTATTATTTTTAATTATATTGATTCCGGCGCTTGAAATCTTTGTATTTCTAAAGGTAGGTCATGTTTTTGGCGCGCTCAATACCGTTCTATTAATAATTTCTACTGCAATTATTGGTGTTTATTTTGCTAGGTCAGAAGGTCTAAATACCCTGAGGTCTGGCTTAGGTAATATTTATAGAAACAGATCCCCTATATTCGAAATAATTTCGGGTGCATCAATAGCTTTTGGAGCTGGTCTACTAATTCTCCCGGGCTTTATAACTGATACAATTGGTTTTCTCTTAATTATTCCGATAACTCGGAATTTATTTATTAAATTCATAGTAAAAAAAAACAAAATAAAAAATAAAGAAGAAGTAATAGAGGCTGAAATTGTCGAGGATAAAAAAGATGAATTATAAAATAATTGCTAAGTTTATCAAAAATTCAAAATTTAATATTCCTAATACTGATACGTTTTTTAACCTCCCAAAAAAAATAAAAGATTATACGATTAAAGTAGACATAAAAAGTAAACAATTAAAAGAAAAAACTATTTTAATCTATACTACTCTAAATTTAATTCCAAAAGTTGAAGTTAAAGATCTAATAGAATGCGAAATTTGCCTTTCCAGTATCGTAGAGCTTGATGGGAATGTCAAAAATAAAAAAGAGTTAGAGGAGATTATTCTTATTAAAGTGCCCACCGACATATACGACGAACTCAGAGAAATATTTGTAAGTTTTTTTCAAAAATCTGGATATAGGGAGATTAAACTTGGTAGTAAAGTAGACTTTAGAAAACTTTATGAGCTACGTAAAGTTCAGTAAAAAAAATTCTTTTTGATATCTTTTTTTAGATAAGCTTTATGACTTACTTTCTCCTCTTCTGTGGGCAATATTATTTTTTTGTAATATTGTATTACCTTATTTTGATTAGTTGAATTAACAGAGTTTTTATTTTCAGGGGAGAAAAGCTTTGGTTCTTTTGCATCAACTAAATTTATGTATACTTCTCGTAACAACTCGCAATCAATTAAAGCATTGTGTTTGGTTCTTTTTGAAAGATCTATATTAAATCTTTTGCATAATGCATCTAAGGAATTTGACTGGTTAGGAAATTTTTGTTTGGCTAATGACAAGGTATCAATAATCTTATTCTTTTTAATTTTGTTTTTTTGGATGATCTTAAGTTCATTGTTTAAAAACCCTAAATCAAAGGCGGCATTGTGGATGATTAGATTTTTGTCACCAATAAAGTTTAAAAATTCATCAGCTATTTCTTTAAACTTCTTTTTGTCGCGTAAGAAATTATCGGAAAGACCATGGACCTTGAAAGCTTCTTCACTTACTTTCTTCTCTGGGTTTAATAAAACATGAAAAGTATTATTAGTGGGAATCAAATTTTTCGTCTCAATACATGCAATTTCAATAATTTTATCTCCGTCAACATGTGATAAGCCAGTTGTCTCGGTATCTAGGATTATTTCATTCATAATTTTTTATTATATTCAATACATTTTTTTTTAAAACATCATAACTCTTGTCGTTCTTAATTACATGTTGACAAAATTTTCTTTTTTTTCTTTCAGAAAGCTGTCTCTGGTTTAGAAAATTAAACAATTTTCTTGAACCACCGTTATTTAAATATCTTTTCAGCCTCTTTTTCCTTTGGCAAGTAACTAGAATAATTACATCAAAATACCTCATGAGCTTACTTTCAATAAGTAAGGGTATTTCAAAAATAAGTCTTTTCTTATTTTTATGTTTTTTGGTGAATAATTTCATTTTTTTTCTTACTAATGGATGAATAATTTTTTCAAGCTGTTTCAAATTGTCTGTTTTACCTAAAATTTTTTGTTTAATTTGTGACTTAAAACTTGACTTGATATCTAAATTTGGCAAGAATTTTCTTGCTTTAAATAAAAACGATTTTTCCCTGTAAATTTTTTTTACCTCTCTATCAGCATCAAATATAGGATATCTATTATTTGAAAACAGTCTTACTGTTGAAGATTTTCCAGACGATATGGAACCCGTAACACAAATTTTTATCATTTAATTTTATCTTTAAGTAAATTTATCAACTCATCGTCTATTTCTGGATTGACCTTATTCCATATATAGAACGATTTCTGGCCCTGGTAAATTAACATGTCCAAACCATTAAAAGTTTTGATATTCTTGTTTTTGAGGTGTTTGATCATTTCTGTTTCGAGGGGATTATAAATTGTATCTATATAAATTGACTCATCATTAATGTTATTAATTGGGTTTTTAAATTTATTTCCATTTTTCATGCCTAAACTAGTAGCGTTTATAACCAAACTATAATTTAATTTAGGACTATTATATTCGTCCCATTTAATAATATTAATTAATGGGAACTTTTTTTTCAGAAAAATAGATTTTTCATATGTTCTGTTTGAAATACTTATTTTACTAAAGTTCGATAAGGTAAGAGCGTATATTATCGACGGCGCGACACCTCCCGCACCCAAGACAAGAGCAGAGCTATTAAGTTTGTTAAAATTGATCTTACTAAGATAAGCAGCTTGCATACCAAAAACATCGGTGTTATCACCAACTAACTCACCATTTTTCGCAAGATAAACAGTGTTAACAGAATGTGTTTCTTTAGCATCATTCACAAGCTTTCCTAGGTATTGAATTATTTTCTGCTTGTAAGGAAGAGTAACGTTTATACCGTCTAATTCCTTTTTTTTTATTTTGTCGACCACTTTTTTTATATCTTCATCGTTTATCTCCATTAAATCGTATCTTGCCTTGATTTTATATTTGTCAAACCAATAATTGTGCATAATTGGTGAGAGTGAGTGAGATAAAGGTTTACCTATAATCGCAAATTTTTTTTCTTTCATTTATACATTTTAATATATTGCAAAATCTCCTTGATTGGTAAGCCCATTATTGATTCCTTGTCACCTTTTATATATTCAAATAATTCCAAACCGTCTGCCTCGATTTGATAAACCCCGTAGGCCAACAAAGTTGATGTTAATATTTTGTCAAGATATGACTTTAATGCGTTTTTCTCTAATTTCTTCATTTTTAGTTCTGACTGGTCTGTGTGATTCCAAACCATTGAACCATTTTTAACAAAACAAACAGAGCTTATTAAGTAATGTTTTTTCCCGCTGAGTTTCGTTAGTATTTCTAAAGCATCTTGTCTTGAGCGAGGTTTGTTAATTAATTCATTGTTAAGTGAAATCACACTATCGGCTCCCAAAACTAACTTATCCGCATAAGATTTACTTACTTTTGTTGCTTTTAATTCAGCTAAATTTTTTGATATAACTAAAGGATCGGCACCTTCATTTATAAATGATTCTTTAGCCATGTCTTCGTCCACATGGGAGTGCACAACTTCAAAATTAATCTTATTATCTTCTAAGATTTTTTTTCTTACCCCGCTCTTTGAAGCTAAAATAATATTCATTTTTTTTTCGTAATTTCAAAAATTTTAATAATTGATGCCGCTGTTTCCTCAACTGACTTTCTTGTAACATCGATTGTAGGCCAGCTATATTTTTTAAATAAAGCCTTCGAATCATCTACCTCTTTTCTAATAGTTTCTACATCAGCATAAGATGGTATGTTATCTTTCATTAAAACCATTCTATTTCTTCTTATATCTGATAATCGATTTGGATCAGCAAATAATCCTATGATACATTTTTTAGAAGTATTATCTAAAATTTCCTTGGGAACATCTTGTTTCTGTACGAGTGGTATATTCATGGTTTTGTAACCCCGGTTGGCGAGATAAATAGATGTTGGTGTTTTGCTTGTTCTACTTACTCCTAACAATATAATATCTGTATCGTTAAATTCTTCAGTTCTCTTTCCGTCATCATGTGACATTGTATATTGTATTGCTTCCATGCGCTTATAATAGTTTTCATCAAGAACATGCTGGGCGCTTGGTTTGTGAATCGCTTTTTTGTTTAGCAGCTTAGAAAAATTTAGTATTAGAGATCCTAAGATGCCAAAGCAGGGGGTATTTTGTTTCTCCGCCTCTAGATTGATATATTTAGCGAGTTTGGTTTCAACTATAGTGTATAAAATAACCGAATTTTTTGTTTTTTTACATTCCTCTATTATTTTGTTAATTTGATGCTCTGTTCTTATAAATACAAACTCTTTTTTAATATAATCAAAATTTGAGAATTGAGATTTTATAGATAAAAAAATTCTATCTAGTGTCTCACCAGTTGAGTCAGATACTAGATATACATTGTATTTTTCGTTCATAATTTTGTTTATAAAATTTGAATAACTTGCTTTTAGTAACTAAGAATTATTCAAAGTTAATTATTTTAACACACTTTAACAACTTATTAACAAAGTGCTCTTAATTATTATTTTATACGATGAGATAAAGAAAATGTTAATAAACAAAAAAATCTTTGTTTTTCACAGCTGTTTTTGAACCTAAATCTGAATAAAATGTTAAGAACTTTGTATAAATAGTTATTATATTTAATAACATGTCCTATTAATAAATAATTAAATTAACATATATTATATATATGAATGAGATACTTAAATGTCTGTTAGAAAAAGATATCAGTTGTGATCCTGTATGGTTCATGAGACAAGCAGGAAGATATTTGCCCGAATTTCAAGAGATAAGAAAAAAAAATAAAGATTTTATAAAACTTTGTTTCAATCCTGCACTCGTAAAAGAAATAACTCTTCAACCTTTAAAAAGATTTGATCTAGATGCAGCAATAATCTTCTCAGATATTTTACTTATTCCGTTTGCGCTTGGTCAAAACGTAGCCTTCAAAAAAAGTGGACCAACTTTATCAGCATTTAATAAAGAGCGTTTTTTTTCAACCAGTGTTAATATTTTCAAAAAATGTTTGGACCCAGTTTACCAATCTATAAAACAAACTAGATATAGGCTCGATAAAAAAAAAATCACTTATAGGTTTTGTCGGAGCCCCGTGGACTCTCGTATATTATATGCTGAATATTAAAAGCAAAGGGACAGAGGTACTTAATAAAGAAAAAAAATTAATCAAAGAGGTCATCGAAAATTTAAATAAATTTATTTGTATTCATATAAAAAAACAATTTGAGTCGGGAGCCGACATAATCCAATTATTTGACTCATGGGCAGGTCTTTTGGAGGGATCAAATTTAAGCGAATTTTGCATTGATCCTAACAAAAAAATAATTTCTTTTTGTAAGAAAAATAATATACCAAATATTTGTTTCCCAAAAGGAATAGGAAAAAATTATAAAGAATTTACAAATCAGGTCAAATCTGACGGAATAAGCATTGATTACAACCTTGACCCTGAATGGGCGGCAGATAATTTGAAAAACGTATGCATCCAGGGCGGCATGGACCCAAAAATTATCTTAAATCAAAACGAAAAAAAAATAATGGTTACCGTTGACAAATACTTGGAGGTGTTTAACAACTGTCCTTATATTTTTAATTTGGGACATGGTATACTTCCAAATACTAGACCAGATTTAATAAGAAAAATTGTAGAAAGAGTGAAATCTAGATGACAAATAACGATCATCCAAAAGTTGAATACGGTAAAACAGGCGTATTAATAATAAACTTAGGGACCCCAGATTCTACAAGTTGGTGGGATATTAGAAAATATTTAAATGAATTTCTATCTGATCGGAGGGTAATAGAGGTAAACCCAATAATTTGGCAAATAATACTAAAATTATTTATTTTAACTTTTAGGCCGTCCAAAACTGCACACGCTTATAAAAAAATTTGGCGAACGGAAACCAATGAGTCTCCTCTGCTATTTTTTACAAAAAATCAAACTAATAAATTAACTAAAAAGATTGGAAATAAAAAAACAATAGTGGATTTTGCAATGCGGTATGGAAACCCAAGCATTAGTTCAAGATTGAGAGTGCTTAAAGAGAAGGGGTGCGAAAATATTATAGTCCTTCCGTTGTATCCGCAATATGCAGCTGCGACTACGGCAACAGTTTGCGACGAAGTTTATAGATCTTTGATGAAAATGAGGTGGCAACCGAGTCTTCAAATAATTCCACATTATGAAAGTGACCCTCTGTATGTGGATGCACTAACGAAAAGTATTGAAGATAAAATCAATGAAATAGACTGGGAACCAGATTTAATAATTTCTTCTTACCATGGAATTCCTAAATCATATTTTGACAAAGGCGATCCTTACCATTGTTATTGTCATAAAACTACAAGGCTGATTAAAGAAAAATTTGACAAAATAGAAATACAAACAACTTTCCAGTCAAGATTTGGACCTCAAGAATGGCTTACACCATATACCGATAAAACTTTAGAAGCCCTACCAAAGAAAGGTATAAAAAATTTACTAGTAATATGCCCAGGGTTTGCATCTGACTGTGTCGAAACCTTAGAAGAGATTAATATTCAAGGAAGAGAAAGTTTTCTAGAACAAGGTGGAGTAAACTTTGATTTAATACCCTGTCTAAATGATCGAGACGAACATATAAAATTATTTGAAAAATTAATTAGGAAATATCTTTAAAATGAATTTATATTTACTATTTAAATCTATCCATTTGGTTGCCGTAATTTCTTGGATGGCAGGACTCTTATATCTACCTAGAATATTTGTTTATCACTCCGAAGCAGATCACGTCTCACAAAAAACAATTTTTAAAATAATGGAGAGAAAGCTTTATAATTATATCATGATGCCCGCCATGCTTACATCTTGGCTTTTAGGAATTCTTTTAATTTACAGTGTTGGTTTTACAGTTTTTTATGAACTATGGATGCAAATTAAGATCTTCGCGGTTATTATTTTGACCTATTACCATTTTACACTAGGCAAATATCTAAATGACTTTGCTATCGATAGTAATCAAAAAACATCTAAATTCTTTAGAATATACAACGAAATACCAACAATCATACTAATTGTAGTAATATTTGTAACGATATTTAAGCCTTTATAATTAAGGGTTGAAATTTTTGTTTAAAACATTATATTTATATTACTTTCCTAAATATTAAAATCACACATGAAATTACAAGACTTAAAAAGAAAAAATCCAGCCGATCTGATTTCTGAAGCAGAAAAACTCGGAATTGAAAACCCGAGCACACTTCGAAAACAAGAAATTCTGTTTGCAATACTAAAGAAACTGGCTGATAAAAACGAGCAAATAACTGCGGAAGGTGTATTAGAAGTCCTTCAAGATGGTTTTGGATTTTTAAGAGCGATTGAGTCAAACTATCTGCCTGGCCCAGACGATATTTATGTTAGCCCAAGTCAAATTAGAAGATTTGGTTTAAGAACAGGTGATTCTGTTGAGGGTGAAATTAGGGCCCCAAAGGATGCGGAGAGATATTTTGCGTTATTAAAGGTGAATAATATTAATTTTGATAATCCTGAGAAAGTAAGAAATAAAATCGCTTTTGACAATCTAACCCCTCTTTATCCAAATGAAAGAATAAAACTTGAGATTGAGAGTAATAAAGTTGAAAAAAAACCAGACAACACATCTCGATTAATAGACCTTGTAAGTCCGATAGGAAAGGGTCAAAGATCTTTAATTGTTTCACCACCTCGCGCTGGTAAAACAATAATTTTACAAAATATTGCGCAATCAATTACTGCAAACCATCCAGAAATTTATTTAATGGTTCTACTTATTGATGAGAGGCCTGAAGAAGTGACAGATATGCAGCGGTCTGTAAAGGGCGAAGTCGTTTCATCCACTTTTGACGAACCAGCTTCTAGACACGTAGCAGTAGCTGAAATGGTGATTGAAAAAGCGAAGAGACTCGTAGAACACAAAAAAGACGTGGTAATACTTCTTGACTCAATTACAAGATTGGGCAGAGCTTACAACGCTGTAGTTCCAAGTTCAGGTAAAGTTTTAACTGGTGGAGTAGATGCAAACGCATTACAAAGACCAAAGAGGTTTTTCGGAGCAGCTAGAAATGTTGAGCAGGGTGGATCTCTTACTATTATTTCTACAGCGCTTGTTGATACTGGAAGTAGAATGGATGAAGTTATATTCGAGGAATTCAAAGGCACTGGAAATTCAGAACTCATTCTTGATAGGAAGGTTGCTGATAAAAGAATTTACCCTGCACTAGATATCACTAGATCAGGAACAAGAAGAGAGGAACTTTTATTTGAAAAAGATGACCTATCTAAAATGAATGTTTTAAGAAGAATAATTAGTCCCATGGGAACGATGGATGGTATTGAATTTTTAATTTCCAAACTTAAAGATACAAAAAATAACTCAGATTTTTTTAACTCTATGAACAAGTCTTAGGTTATTGAAGAGAACCTTTAAATCCATCTTTTTCATGTAAATAAAACTCGATAATTTCCGATAAGGTGTTTGTTTTCTCAGAAAAATTTTTTGTTTCTAATAATTTTTGTTTCTCCTCATTTGAAACTGGAGCGATCATTGCAATTGTATTAATCTGTTGATTAAGTTCGAGTTTATCAAACTCCTTCCAGTTTAGAATTAAACTATTTTTCTCAAAAAATACTTTAGTTTTCCTTTTTAAATCCTGAAGAATTTTAATTTCTGCAATTGCTGCATCTTTAACATTAAAATCATTCTTAAATCTTTCATAATCTACTTCAAATTCCCTATATTTTTTTTTGTTATCAATTTCTTTAATTATATCAAACCTTGTCATTCCGACTAAATTAATCAAGACTCGACCATCACCAGTTTCCAGAAAATCACTAATTTTACCAAGACAACCTACTTTGTAAATTTCATTAGTGCCTTTTCTAGACTGAACCATTCCCATTAACTTGTTATTGTCATATGCATCTTTTACTAAATCAAGATACCGTTGTTCAAATATATTTAAAGGTAGTTTCGTTTTAGGAAAGTAAATTACCCCACTTAAGGGAAAAATTGCGATTTTTTTTGGTAGTTTTTCTAACATATGACCATATTAAAAAGATTATTCATCAACTGTCAATTTATAATACTTGCCTAATTATTTTTCAGTAAATATAATATATAGGCTTTGCGGGCATAGCTCAGTGGTAGAGCGTCTCGTTGCCAACGAGAAGGTCGAGGGTTCAAGTCCCTTTGCCCGCTCCAAAATTGTATGACAGATCTTTCGAAAAAAAAATGCATCCCTTGTGAAGGTAATATCCCGGCCTTTAAAATTGATGAAATACAAAAATATTTAAAAAAAATTGATGGTTGGAAAGTTCTGAAAGATGTCAAAGAGAATTTTTATATTGAAAAAGATTTTAAGTTTAAAAACTTTATTAAAAGTCAAGAGTTTGTAAATATAGTTGGCAAAATTGCTGAGTCCGAGGGGCACCACCCTGATATTAGCTTTGGATATGGCTACGCTAGAATGAAAATTTCAACACATGCCATCAAAGGTCTTGCAGAAAGTGATTTTATTTTAGCCGCTAAAATCGATGACATTAATGTTTGAAGTGTCTTACACCAGTCAAAATCATTGAGACTTTTGAATTTTTAGCAGACTTTATCACTTCGTTATCTCTTATAGAACCGCCTGGCTGTATTATGGTTTTAACTCCCGATTTTGTTAATTGTTTTAACCCATCCGCAAAAGGAAAAAAAGCGTCTGAAGCTGCAATTGAACCTTTAATTTTTTTGCCATGAAACTTTTTTGATTTTTGAACAGCTAGTTTGCAACTATCTAGTCTACTTGGTTGTCCAGCTCCTATCCCCAATGTCATTAAGCCTTTTGTTATTACTATTGCATTTGATTTAACAAATTTAGCTACAGTGCTAGCAAATAACAACTCTTCAAAAAATTTCTTATTTATTCTTTTTTTTGGTAAGATTTTAAATTTTTCTTTATCAAAATTTTGATCATCCTTGTCTTGTATCAAGAATTGTCCATCAAAAAATTTTATATCCATTGTATCTTTAAGTAGATATTTAGATGAGTCTATTATTCTCATATTTTTTTTTGTCTTTAAAATTTTTAAAGCACTTTTCTCGAATTGATTTGCAACCACAACTTCAAAGTAGTTCTTAATAATTTCTTTTGCTATTACCTCATTTATTTTATAATTGGTAGCTAAAATTCCCCCAAATGAACTTACTGGATCAGAAGATAATGCATCTTTATATGATTTTAACGATGATTTGTTTGATGCAACTCCACAAGGATTTGCGTGTTTAATTATAGCACTTGTGGGCAATTTTTTAAAGGACCTGACAATCTCAATCGCAGTAACCATGTCGTTGTAATTATTATAACTTAATTTTTTTCCAGAAATCTTTTTTAACTTCAATGTTTTGTCACTAAAGTCATTTATATATATTGCAGCATTTTGATGAGGATTCTCCCCATATCTTAAATCTTCAAATTTTCTCCCAAATATCGTTATTCTATCTGGAAACTTAATTTTGAGTTTTTTATTAATCCAATTTGAGATAAGAGAATCATAATAAGCTGTTAAACTGAAAGCCTTGCTTGCCATAAGTTCCCTAAATTCTAATGAGACCGAACCTCTAAATTTTAATAACTCATTACAGAATTTTCCATAATCTTGTTTGCTTGTTATAATAGTAACATTTTTAAAGTTTTTGGCTGCAGCCCTGACCATAGTTGGTCCACCAACATCTATATTATTTATTATCTTTTTCTCATTTTTGGATTCTGAAACAATCTTTTGAAATGGATAAAAATTTACTATTATTAGGTCAATTGCAGGAAATTTATTTTTTTTCATCTGGTTTAGATGAGTTTTTTTTGATCTATCATGTAATATACCCGCATGGATCTTGGGATGAAGTGTTTTAACTCTGCCATCTAACATCTCTTTAAACCGTGTATATTTTGAGATTTCGGTACAATTAAAACCTAAACTGTTAATTTTCTTATAAGTTCCGCCAGAGCTTATAATATTAACTTCAAATTTACTTAAGGTTTCTAGTATATCTAAAAGGTCTTCTTTATCCGATACAGATATAAGGGCATTTTTAATTTTTTTAAGCATCAATATTCTTTTTAATTCCCCAACAAATAACTTCTTTCTCTTTTGTAATTTTTCCTTTTAGAAAAATGTTTAAGTTATTAATTATTTTATTTTTTCCAAAAAATATACCTTTTTCGATATCCAAACTACAGTTATCACTGTGAAATAATAGTGATTTATTTTTATTGAGCTGTATAAGAGCGCTCCTACCACTCATAGTTTTTGTTGCACCAACTCCGGGATAAAGATGGAATCTTATAGTAAAATTGAGATCTGAGGGCAGTGCATTACTTTTAGTTAGAGTGTCCTCTCCTTGGATATCATTGCTTATTTTGTTAATTCTTATTAATCTTGAAACCTTTAGACCCAATCTTTTTTTATATGCATCATGTGAAGCAGACAAATCCAACTTAACATTATCCTCTTCCAGACTAACATCAAAAATTTTAATCGGGTCTTTTATTAAATAACCAAAAGTTCTATTAATCAAATTATTTCTTTCAAGTCGAGTTGCAGAATAATCATTAATTGTTATAGAAGATTGAGAAGAGGACAATCTACTAATTAAGGCTGCCTTCTTCGAGATACTTGATCCAAAGCCTCCATTCGTAATTATCTTATTTTTATCAAAAAAATATTCAAAAGATAATGGACCAGATTGATAAAATCCTGAAAATTTTTTTTTTGGAGTCGAGGAAGTATCTAAAAAAATTACATCTTTTTTAAACCTAATCTTTTTTATATCTATTGATAATTCCTTTTCCTCTTTCGTTCTATAATTAAGATTTTTTAAATATTCTAAGAAACTATCTAAATTTATCTCAGACGTGCCATTAAATAATGGAAGTTGTTTGGAAGGTGTAATCAGATAAGAAATATTCTTAAGAAATTTTTCAATTATTTTGTCGACATATTCCGGGGTATTATTGTTAGATTCTTTTAAACATTCTTTTATAAGGATTAAAAATTTCAAAAATTTTAGTATATGGTATGGATTTTTATTGTGAGGAAAACCATTAACATCAAAGAATTCTACCAATAATTTTTCCAGTTTACTAAAACCAAGGTTAAAATTATCTTCTCGGTCTTTAAATACAATCCCACTCAATATTATCGCAGACAAAATCTCAATTTGTTTTGATGGCTCATTTTCATTTAAATGGCTTTCTTTCAAATGATTAATCTGCGTAAAAAGAACTTTTACAAACTCATTTCCAAAAGTAATATTTTTACTACTAAGTATCAGCTCAGCATTCATTATCCAACTAATAATTCTGAGACTGGTTAATGAAGGTTTCCAAATTTCTTTCTCATACTTTTTATATTTATCTACCCAGTCACTTATCACTTTTCTTACTATTGCACCGTCATTCTTTCGGTCTATCAAACTCAACCATAAAAAATTATGAGGATAGTGTGATTTCGAGGTAGCATTTGTTTGATCCCAAATCTTGTAAACTGTATTCGCGTTAAGACTAAACTCAAAATTATTCTTGTTCGTCAGCGAACTTAATAAGTATGGGTTAGGAAAAAATAGAAATTTATTTTCAGTCTTCTCTATTATTTTTGAATTATAATACTCACTCTTAAAATAAATTTTTTTAAGAAAAATGATTATATTGTTTCGAAAAGCTAAAAAGTAAATAAAAATATTTTTTACCCCGAACATTTACTCTGTTCTTAATAATTTAATATTCTTTTTAAGATCACCGTTATTTTCTTTAAAAATTGTTGATCCGGAAACAAGTATATTTGCACCCGCATCTTTTACTTCTTTAGCATTTACAAAGTTAATTCCCCCGTCAACTTCTAGATCAACATTAAGATTTTTTTTTTTAATGATCTCTCTTAACCTCTTAAGTTTTGGAACCACTTCTGGTAAGAATTTCTGTCCACCAAATCCTGGCTCAACACTCATGATTAATACGAGGTCTATTTGATCCAAAATATCTTCTACCAAATTTATTTCTGACTTAGGTTTTAGGGATACACCAACCTTTTTGTTGCACTCTTTTATTAAGCTAATAGTTTTAGATATATCTTTAGTTGCCTCTGGGTGAAAAGTGATTATATCTGCCCCAGAGTTTGCAAAGTCTTTAATAAAATTGTCAACCGGAGATATCATTAAATGAACATCAAATATTTTTTTTGTAAATGGTCTGATCTTTTTTATAATGTCTGGTCCAATTGTAAGATTTGGAACAAAATGACCGTCCATTACATCTACGTGAATATAGTCAGCGCCCGCTTCATCTAAAGCAGTCACTTCTAATCCTAGCTTACTAAAATCTGCTGACAATATTGATGGAGATATTTTAACTTGATTTGGCATAATTAATTTATATTTTATTTAAGAATCTTGTCAAAAATATTATTTATCCGGACTGAATAACCTGTAAAGTTCCCTTGAAAAATCACTATCAATTGGAAATGATAGCATCCCCATGCTTCCATATCCAAGCAACCAAGGCATTAAATAAAAACGAATTAAGTAAAAATAAAACGCAACATATAGCGGCACTATTGGTCTAGCTAAAAATTCTGGAGTAATTTTATCAAAAACTTTGAGCACCGGGTTAGTTAAACCAACAAAAGCCCTCATGAAGAAAAATTTAGAGTCCTCTTTTTGAAATATATTCATAGCAGCTCGGCCGAGCAAGGTCCACATTACTAAACCTAAAGCGTAATCTAATATATAGATCCAAATAGACATTTTTTATTTTAACATTTATTAGATAAAAAAAAAGGGGCGAATGAATCGCCCCTTTTTGAAATCAAATTTAATTGACTTTAGTGTTGTCTTCCAAGAATAGATTTTCCGCTAGGTATTCTAACTTCATCAACCATTCTCTGAGTAGCTGCATCTGGAGCTTTGGTCATTAAACTTACTACAACCATTACTATCAAACACACTGGAGCACCTATCATACCAAATCTTAAATGGTCTATACCCAACCATGCAGGGTTACCCATAAATTTAGGGTAAACATAGATTAGGTAAGCTGTTCCAGCCGCGAGACCTGATAATATACCAGCAATCGCGCCTTCTCTTGTAGCTCTCTTCCACCATACTCCAAGTACGAGTGGGAAGAATAAGCCTGACATCGCAAAGTCAAACGCCCATGCAACTGCTCCAAGGATACTAGTAATACGCATTGATGCAATGTATGCACCAGCCGCGCCAACAACGATTAATAGAACTCTTGCTACTATTAATCTTTTTCTAACATCCGCTTTTGGATCAATCATGTTATAGTAAACGTCATGCGATAACGCATTAGAAATCGCAAGAACTAATCCATCTGCAGTTGACATCGCAGCAGCCATACCACCAGCAGCAACAAGTCCAGAGATCACATATGGTAATCCAGCAACTTCAGGAGTTGCAAGAACTACTACACCTGTTCTCATAAACCACTCGTTTAACTGTAGTATGCCGTCACCGTTAAAGTCTGCTATAAACACTTGTTTTTGAGAAGACCACTGTTTGACCCACTCAATATTATTTACATCAGCAATAGATTTTCCAATTATACCCGTAGGTAAATTTGGATCCATCAATGATATTTTAGAAAGTGTTGCTAGCATTGGCGCTGAAGAGTATAGCAAGAAAATAAAGAATAGTGACCAAGCCACTGATTTTCTAGCTGATTTTACTGATGGCGTTGTAAAGTATCTCATTAAAATATGAGGTAACGATGCAGTTCCAACCATCATACAGATCGCAAGTGAAATGTACTTCCAAACTGCCATACCACCTGCTGCTATTCCAGAGTGTGGTACTGCAATGGATTTTAATCCACCTGGTACTCCTGCAGCCTTAACGTCTGCCGCACTGTTTTTAACTAAACCGAATTGTTGTTCAAGTTCGCCAATTCTCGCTACTTCATCACCTAACATTAGGTGAGGGAATACACCTGCACCAATTCTGTTACTTATCCAGAATACTGGAATTAAGTAAGCAACAATTAATACAATGTATTGAGCAACTTGCGTCCATGTTACGGCTCTCATTCCACCTAACATAGAACACAATAAGATACTGACTAAACCTACCCATACACCAGCTTCAAAAGGAATTCCTAGTGCTCTAGCAGCAATAGTTCCAGTAGCGTTAATTTGCGCTGTCACATAAGTGAAAGAAGCTAATACAAGAACCAATACTGCACAGAAACGAACTGCGTTTCCACCATATCTTGTTCCTATAAAGTCTGGCACTGTGTAACATCCAAATTTTCTTAGATAGGGTGCTAATAAAGTTGAAACAAGCACATAACCACCTGTCCAACCTACTAAGAAGGCCATATAACTATAACCACCAAAGTAAACACCACCAGCTAATGCTACAAACGATGCACCCGACATCCAGTCAGCTGCAGTCGCCATTCCATTAAATACTGTTGGGACCTGTCTTCCAGCAAGATAATAAGCATCTACCTGAACTGTACGAGACAAATAACCAATCAAAGCATATATCGCGACAGTAAATGCCACAAACATAATTCCGATTGCTTTTGCCGAAGCACCTGCTTGCTCTGCGATCGCCATAAGAATGATGAACACAAGGAAGCCTCCAGTGTATAAGCCGTAGATCTTTGGAAGATTTTGTATAAATCCACCTTTAAACATTAATCCTCCTTCTCTCCGAAACCAAATTCTTCGTCGATTTTTTCTTGTCTGTTAGCAAACCAGAAAATTATAAGGACAAAAGCAAGAAGTGACCCTTGAGCTGTCATATAATAACCCAGTGGATAACCGAGAAAACTCATAGAATTGATTTCATAACCGAAAAGGAATATTACCATAGAGAAGAAAGCCCATAGAGCTAATGTAATTAACATGTGCCCTCTAGTTTTCTCCCAATGTTTTTCTTTATTTGACATATTTCCCCCTGTTAATTTTACGTTAACGTAACTTATTGTGGGGATATTACTCATCTAAACATTAATTAAAAGTAAAAAAACTATTTTGAAGTGCTGGAAAACACTGTAAAACAAGGAAATTAGAAGAGGAGAAATTAATACAACTTGAAATTGAATATAAAGTCGCTTTTTAACATCCTTAATGCTGTGCGCGAGTACCTATTCGCTTCACAAAAACTTTCAAAAAAGTTCCAAAAAATTTCAGATATTGCGAGCCTGGAGATTTTTATATCAGAGAGATCAGCTTACGTAACCCAAACAACCTTATACGGTTATCTCAAAACAAGAATGGGATTAAAATATACGATAATGTTCAGCGAAGATATTTTCATACAATCAGTAAATAAATCTAAGTGGAATATATTCGTGATAGCAGCATCAGATCTCACATTATACTCAATATCAAGATTAATCAGCAAAAACCTAATACGCGAAAATAAATATGATTTGGTAAATATTTATCAGAATGTAATGAGTGATCAATTATCCAAAGGTCTATCAAAAGAACTTTACGACTCCGCGTTAAATAATTTTAGGGAAAGAATAAAAATAATAAATATTTTTAGATATTGCGAACTAACACCTTTTGTGTCGAGTGGACAAGCCTTATATAATTGGGCTCCGATTGCAGATCATTTAAAAGTTCTTGATAAGGAAATTGTACTTAATTCCGTCAAAAATAAATGGAATACTGTTATAAACGATTTTGAAAAACTTATTTCGAAATTTGAAACTTAGTCTTGATTTTGCCTATTTTCGATCAAAGACTCAACTACTGACGGATCAGCTAAGGTAGTAGTATCTCCAAGGTTATTATGTTCATTGGCCGCAATCTTCCTTAAAATTCTTCTCATTATTTTTCCGGATCTTGTTTTGGGGAGTCCGGGCGCAAACTGGATTAAGTCTGGTGTTGCTATTGGTCCAATTTGTTTTCTAACCCATAATTTCAATTCTCTTTCTAAATCTCCGCTTACTTGTTCACCTGCGTTAAGAGTTACGTAACAATACAATCCATTCCCCTTTATATCATGGGGATATCCTACCACCGCTGCCTCAGCAACTTTAGGATGAGCTACAAAGGCACTCTCTATTTCTGCAGTTCCTAAATTGTGACCAGAGACAATAATAACGTCATCTACTCTTCCAGTGATCCAGTAATAACCATCTTTATCCCTTCTACAACCATCACCAGTAAAGTACTTTCCGTCAAATTGCGAAAAGTAAGTATCAATAAATCTTTGATGGTCTCCGTAAACAGTACGCATTTGTCCCGGCCACGAAGCGCCAATGCAAAGTCTTCCTTTGCACGCACCTTTAAGAGTGTTTCCTGCCTCATCAACTATAATCGGCTTAATACCATAAAATGGCTTAGTTGCTGAACCAGGTTTTAGATCTATGGCTCCAGGCTGTGGAGCTATAAGTATTCCACCTGTCTCCGTTTGCCACCAAGTATCTACTATGGGGCATTTAGAATCTCCTACTGTTTTATAATACCACATCCAGGCTTCCGGATTAATGGGCTCACCAACAGTTCCAAGTAATTTAAGTGTTTTTCGGCTTGTCTCCTTTACAGGCGCATCTCCTTCTCTCATCAAAGACCTTATAGCTGTTGGTGCCGTATAAAAAATATTAACTTTATATTTGTCTACAATTTGCCACCACCTTGAACTATCCGGATAGTTTGGAACTCCTTCAAACATAATCGTTGTTGCACCGTTGGATAGGGGCCCGTAAATAATATAACTATGACCTGTAACCCAACCGATATCTGCAGTGCACCAATAAATATCTTTTGGTTTGTAGTCGAAAATATATTGATGTGTCATCGAAGCGTAAACAATATAACCCCCCGTTGTATGCAAAACTCCTTTAGGTTTCCCGGTAGAACCTGATGTATATAAGATAAATAAGGGATCTTCAGCATTCATTTCCTCAGGTTCACATTTCGCTGATACTTTTGATATTAACTCTTCGTAAGACAAATCTCTTTCATTCTCCCAATTAACTTGGTTTCCTGTTCTTTTTACTACAACACATTTTTTTACATTAGGACATTGCGCAAGTGCTTCATCAGCTATTTTTTTAAGGGGTATTATTTTACCACCTCTTACACCTTCATCTGCTGTAATTAGATAATCAGACTTACAATCATTTATTCTTGTTGCAATAGAGTCTGGAGAAAATCCTCCGAAAATTATAGAGTGCACTGCACCAATCCGCGTGCAAGCTAACATAATATATGCAAGCTCTGGTATCATTGTCAGGTAAATCGTGACCCTGTCTCCCCTTTGAACTCCAATACTTTTAAGAGCATTGGCTGCTTTACAAACATTTTTATGTAATTCTTTGTAACTAATTTTTTTCTGATCCGCAGGATCATCGCCTACCCAAATTATTGCAGTTTTATTTCCATTTTTTTTTAAATGTCTATCTATACAATTAGTTGAGACATTGAGTGTTCCGTCATAAAACCACTTTATCTTCACGTTATCTTTACTGTATTTTATGTCTTTAACTTTGCTAAAAGGCTTTATCCAATTGACTCTTTTTGCTTCCTTCCGCCAAAAACTATCGTTTTCCTTTATAGATAAATTATATTTTTTTTGATACTTTATTTTGTTTACCAAAGCATGTTTTGCCCAATGCTCCGAAACTTGAATAAGAGTGTTTCCGTCATCATCCTTAGATAGTTGTAATTTTTTAGATATACCTTTTCTCAATTTTTTAGATTTATTTTTTTTGAGAAACTTTACTCGAGACTTTGACCTTTTGAATTTTCTCTTCTTCAGTTTTTTTTTCTTTTTTCGAGAATTTTTCTTATTTTTCTTTATGGCCACTTTTATCCCTCCATCTATATTGTACCCATCTTGTAAATTATTTTCCAGCTTTTATAATCAATCGGCATAACTGATAACCTACTTTGTTTTATTAGCGGCAAATGCGAAATTTCATTGTTTTTTTTGATATTTTCAAGGCTTACGGGGTTTTGAAGTTTTTCTAGAAACCTAACTTGAACTGCAACAAATCGTTTTTTATTGTCAGTTTTGTCCAAAAACGCTTCCTTTATAACTTCTACAATGCCCACAATTTCTTTACCAATATTAGAATGATAAAAAAAACATTTATCACCTACATTCATCTTTCTCAAATTGTTCGCGGCTTGGTAATTTCTTACACCATCCCAAGTCGCCCCTTTTTTACCAGCGTTTTTTTGTTGATCTATCGACCATACATCTGGTTCAGATTTGATTAACCAGTACTGCATTAAAATTTTAATCCAGGACCCTTCATAAAAGGCGCCTCAAGATCTAAAGGCCACCTAGATTTTGCTGGAACTAACAATAAATCATTCTTGTTTTTTTTAAAACGCTGTATACCAGCCCATGCTATCATTGCAGCGTTGTCACCACAATATTCTACCGGTGGAAAATTTGCATTAAATTCTTTTTCCTTACAAACACTTTTTAAATTATTTCTTATAGTCTTATTAGCCGCTACACCTCCCGCTATTACAAAGTCAGGATTTTTTTTTTAATTTTTTCTCTAAAATCTTTCATTGCAATCAAAGTTTTTTTTCTTAAAATTTCATTAATTGTATATTGAAAAGACGCAGCTAAGTTTTTTTTTAATTTTTTATCTTTAGATATATTTTTTGCTTGATGCATAACCGCAGTTTTTAATCCTGCAAAAGAAAGATTACAGCCCCCCCTATTAATTATGGGCTGCGGGAGTTTAAAATATTTTTTGTCTCCACCTTTTGCAAATTTTTCTACATTTGGACCTCCTGGATATTTAAGTTCCAATATTTTTGCTGTTTTATCAAAAGCTTCGCCTACCGCATCGTCTATCGTTGTGCCAAGCTGCTGATAACTGCCAACATCTTTAACAATTAAGAACTGAGAATGCCCACCAGAAATTAAAAGCAATAAATATGGATATTCAATTTTTTTATCTAATCCCGGACTTAAAGCATGTCCTTCTAAATGATTAATTGCCAAGAACGGTTTTTTAATTGAACATGCTATCGATTTACCAATGTTTAATCCTACGTGTAAGCTTACTATTAACCCAGGACCTGCCGTGGCAGCAACACCATCAATATCTTTCAAGTTAATTTTGCTTTTTTGAATTGCAGCTTTAATTACAAACTCAATATTTTCAATATGCGCGCGAGCGGCCAGTTCCGGCACCACACCGCCAAATTTTTCATGCTTCTTTGCTTGACTAGAAATTATATTGGACAAAACACTACTATTGTTATTTCTATCTGCTTGAACAATTGCCGCAGAAGTTTCATCACAACTTGTCTCTATACCCAAAAAAGTTAGTTTATTTTTCATTATTATAGATATTATAAATAAAGTATTAATTTTTAAAAATGAACAAAAAAATTATAATTGGAGCCAGAGGCAGTAAATTATCACTTGCTTACGTAGAAAAGGTTAAAAAATTACTCAAAGATATCTATCGATCGGATAATTTAAAAATTAAAGTCAAAAAAATTAAAACTTCAGGTGATTTATTCAGCAAAGAGTCGATCTCAAAATTAGGTGGAAAGAATAATTTTTGCAAAGAGATTGAGGAGCAGCTTGAAAAAAAAAAAATTGACATAGCCATACATTCGTTAAAGGATATGGAAACAATTCAAAATGACAATTTAACGGTGGCCTCGTATCTTAAGAGAAATGATCCCAAGGATGTATTAATATTAAATAAAAATTATTCTGTAGACATAGACAGTTCGTTTAAGATTGGCACAAGCTCACCAAGAAGAGAATATCAAATTAAAAATATTTATAAAAAAATTATCACAAAAGAAATAAGAGGGAATATTGATAGTAGAATTAAAAAAATTTCCACTGGCAGGTATGATGGAATAATGATAGCTGCAGCTGGTGTTTTAGCTTTAGGATTGGAAAAAAAAATTTCAAAAATCTTTTCTGTAAACGAAGTCATACCTTGTGGTGGTCAAGGTATAATCGCATTACAGTGTAGGAAAAAAGATTTTTATATAAAAATGTTGCTATCAAAATTAAATGATACTGAAAGTGAAATTTGTGCCAAAGCAGAAAAAAAATTTTTAGAAACCATAGGTGGAGATTGTCATACCGCGGTAGGTGTGTTTGCTGAAGTTCATGGAGAGAAGTTAAAAATAATTTCTCAACTCTTTTCCGATGACGGAAAACATTATTTTACTAATGAGAAAGTTGGAAAAATCAGCTCGCCTGAAAATTTAGGAAAGATCGCAGGTGAGGAAACTTTAATAAAATTCAAAAAACATTTTAAGAAAAAAAAATGAATATTATTATGACACGTCCATTAATTGAAATTGAAAACTTTATGAGCAATCTATTGTCTCGTGGGCATAATATAGTCCACCTACCAACTCTTAAAATTAAGCCAATTAGTACCGCCTCATTCGATCTTGAAAATTTTGATGCTGTCATTTTCACAAGTGCTAATGCGATTAGAAGCCTTAGAGATATTAAAAATGTTAAAAAAATTAAGTGTTTTTGTGTTGGATCAATTACAGAAAGAATAGCAAGATCATCTGGTTTTATAAATACTATTTCAGCATCAGGAAGTGTAATTGCTTTAAAAAACATTATTTTAAATTCAAAAGAACTTAATGATGGCGCAAGGCTAGCTTATGTATGTGGCGATAACATTACGCAAGATATTGAAAAAGACCTTACAATGGAGGGTTTCAAAGTTACTCAGATAGTTAATTATTCATCAGAAAAAATAGAAGAAGTTAGCGACCAAACGTTGAAATTAATCAAGAAATATCCAGTTAATGTTATTTTTGTATATTCTCTTAGAAGTGCTGAGGCTTTATTGACTATTATTAAAAATTATTCTTTGGCACCAATAATGACACAATCTAAAGTTATGTGTATAAGTAAAAATATTGCAGATTTCTTTGAAAAAAATGGATGGAAGAATGTTGCAACTTTTAGACCGGGTGAGGAAATGTTAAATTTGGAAATAGTGAAATGAACGTTTTAGAAAATTTTAAAAATTTATTTGTTGATGTTTGGTCAAAAGGAATTTCTGGAGTTAACATATCAGAAATAATTATCGCTATCGTAATTTTTTCATTTTTTCTTTTATTGCGAGGAATATTTTCTAAATTTGTTATAAAAAGATTTGAAAATTACGTTTCAAAGACCACCAATAACTTTGACAACTCTTTAGTTCTTTCTATGGAGGGACCTGCAAAGTTTTTTCCACTAGTTTTGGGTTTTTTTGTTGCAACAAGTTATCTAACAATTGAAACTCAAGCTGCAGATTTTTTAGAAACGATTAATCGTTCGTTGATAACAATTTTAATATTTTGGACTTTTCATCAAATAATTGGACCCTTATCAACTGTAATAAAGTCGGTAGGTGACCTACTTTCTCGAGATCTAATTAACTGGATGATTAAAGCTGTTAAAGTTTTAATCATCATCTTGGGTTTAGCTGCGGTTCTAGAATTATGGGGAATTAAAATTGGTCCAATAATTGCAGGTTTAGGTTTATTTGGTGTTGCTGTAGCATTAGGAGCTCAAGATTTATTCAAAAACCTTATCTCGGGAATTTTAGTTTTAGTTGAAAAAAGATTTCAAGTAGGTGACTGGATTTATGTAGAAGATGTTATTGAGGGCACTGTAGAATCTATTGGGTTTAGATCCACAGTTGTGAGAAGATTTGATAAGTCATTAGCCACCATACCAAACTTTCAGTTTGCAGAAAAAGCAGTAATAAACAATTCTCAAATAACTAACAGAAGAATAAATTGGGTAATAGGCTTAGAGTATAGAACTACGAGTAAACAACTTTCAGATATTAAAAAAGAGATAGAGGAATATATAAGAAAGACTGAGTATTTTTCTAAATCAGAAAACACCATGATATCAGTAAAAATTGATCAATTTGCAGCAAGCTCGATCGATATCAAACTAATTTGCTTTACAAATACAAAAAAATACTTGGAATGGATGAAGATCAAAGATATTTTGGCGATAGAGATAAAAAATATAGTTGAAAAAAATAAAGCTTCCTTCGCTTTTCCAAGCACTTCAGTTTATGTGGAGAAAAATTAATGAAATCAGCTCTAATTTTGTTCGATAATGTTGTTAATTTATACATATGGGTACTTATCATAAATGTTATATTTAGCTGGTTAGTTGCTTTTAACGTACTGAATACAAGTAACAGATTTGTTTATACAGTTCTGGACGTTTCGTTCAAACTTACCGCACCTCCCTTAAATTTTATAAGAAGATTTTTACCAAATCTTGGCTCGATAGATGTTTCTCCAATAATTTTGATCTTAATTTTAATGTTTTTAAGAAATTTAGTTTTTGAATTCTTTGCTCCAGGATTATTTCTAAGATGATTATTGATGGAAAAAAAGAAGCAGAAATTTTACGCAATGAAATAAAGAAAGAAATTGCAAACATTAAAAAAAAAACTAAAAAAGTCCCCTCTTTAACAGTCATTTTAATAGGAGACTTTGTTCCAAGCCAAATTTATGTAAAAAATAAAGAAAAAAATTCAAAAGAAGTTGGTATAGAATCAAATGTTATTAAGTATCCCAAAAATGTAAAAGAGACAGAGATTTTAAAAAAAATAAAACAATTAAATGAAGATGATAAGGTTTCTGGTATTTTAGTTCAGCTCCCATTGCCAGAGCAAATTGATAAAGAAAAAATTATAAATGCTATAGACCCGTCTAAAGATGTTGATGGTTTCAATCCTATAAATGTTGGAAACCTTGCTTCAGGTTATAAGTCAATAATCCCGTGTACTCCATTAGGATGTTTATACTTAATAAAAACTGTAGAAAAAAATCTTCAAGGAAAGCATGCAGTAATTGTTGGTAGATCGAACTTAAATGGCAAACCTATGGCTCAATTACTATTGAAAGAAGATTGCACAGTGACAGTTGTTCACTCTAAAACTGAGGATTTAAAAAGAGAGTGCAAAAATGCGGATATACTAGTCGCTGCAGTTGGCGCACCTAATCTAATTAGAAAAGATTGGATAAAAGAAGGAGCAATAGTTATCGATGTTGGAATAAATAAACTTAATGATAAAATTGTTGGCGACGTTCATTACGATGAGGTGAAAGCTAAAGCTAGAGCAATTACACCTGTGCCAGGCGGTGTTGGCCCAATGACAATTGCATGTTTATTAAAAAACACTCTAGAGTGTTTTAAAGCTCGTTTGATTTAGATTTTTCAATCTTTAAATATCTACTATTTCTGAAACGAATTATCACTGTTGCAATGGCTACTATTAAAATTGCCAAAGCAATGTAAATAAGGTTTGAAGGATCGCTGTCCTTGTCTTGAAGTATAATAAATCGAGCAAGCGCTGTAATTGCTATAACAAGAGGGTAGGTAATTCTTACAGAACGCGTTTCCCAATAAGATCTTACTAAACCAATTACCTCTATATAGATAAACATTAATAATAAATCAGCCAATGTTATATCTTTGTTTTCATACATCTCCTTCATTTCTAAAAAGAAGGCAATAATTGTTGATATAAGCACTATTACTACAGCGACCAGCTGAATATTTCGAATCGAATTGTTCATTAGATATAACCTATCAAAAATTTAACCTTTATTTAACTGTTTCGAATGAAATTTAATAAAATTTTCTACTTTTTTTTTATTAAAACTTTTATTTTCCTCAAAAGAAACCTTTTTCATGGAATATGCTTTGTTTTTAGTTCTTCTAGAAAGAATAGTTACATTTCCTTTATATAAACTTAAAACTATTTCTCCAGACACCTGACTTCTTTTTCTATCAATAATTTTTTGTAATCTTAGCCTTCTTTTCGAAAACCAGTAGCCATTATAAATTAATTCAGCATATTCAGCCATTATCCTCTCTTTTTCATGAGCGGTTTTTCTATCTAAAGTAACTGACTCAATTGCTCTATGTGCAACATATAGTAAAGTACCTCCTGGTGTTTCATATACACCTCTTGATTTTATTCCGATAAATCTATTCTCAACTAAATCTACCCTTCCAACAGCGTTTTTTCCCGCGATGTAATTTAATTTTTCTAGAAGTTTTTCAGGACTTAATTTCACTCCATTAATAGCTATAGGATCACTGTTTCTAAATCTTACTTTTACAATAGTTTTTTTGTTAGGAGCTTTTTCTGGAGAAATTGTTCTTTGGAAAATATATTCTGGAGCTGAATTTTTTGGGTTTTCCAAATCTTTTCCTTCCGTTGAAGTATGAAAAATATTATCATCAACTGAAAAAGGAGGCGCCCCCTTTTTATCTTTCGGTATTGAGATTTGATGTTTTTTTGCATATTTGATTAAATCAGCTCTAGACTGCATCTTCCATTCTCTCCAAGGCGCTATAGTCTTAATTCTTTTCCCCGCAAAATAAGAATATCCAAGTTCAAATCTTACTTGATCGTTTCCCTTACCTGTTGCTCCATGTGAGACCGCAAAGGCTTTAAATTTTTTTGCTATAGCAATTTGCCTTTTTGCTATTAATGGTCTAGCAATAGAAGTTCCTAATAGGTAAGTACCTTCATAAACTGCGTGACCTCTAATCATTGGAAAGACATAGTCTTTAACAAATATATTTTTTAAATTTTCAATTATAACTTTTTTTACGCCTAACTTTTTTGCATTTCTAATTATCTTTTTCTTACTCATTTCTTGACCGATGTCTGCAGTATAAGCAATTACTTCGGCTTTATAATTATTTTGAAGCCATCTCAATATTATGGAGGTGTCCAAACCACCGGAATAAGCTAAAATAATTTTTTTCATCAATTACAATTTTTTTTTGCTGTATTATAAGCTTTAGTAAAACCCATCATTGAATAATGATCAGTCGACTGGGTACCTTTTTTTGAATCAGCTTTTACCATTAGATCCGTAGCTCTTTTCATAACCTTTATAAGTTTTTGTTCTTCCCTTTCGTCTAAAAGCCAAGCAAAATTTTTCTGAGAAAAAAAGGAAAAATTATTTTTTCCTGATCTTGCTGTTACAGAGGAAGATTTGTATTCATGTCCACTAGTAATACTTATTTCATCTTTTATATTCTCTTTAGGTCTAAATGTTACGAATATTCTTGACTCATTTCTTTTAAACGATGAAGGCGATCTTTTTATTGGCACACTTTGAGCGAAACAAACTTTACCTTTATCAGTTGAAAAAGTAAAAGATTCCCAATTTTTATTCTTTCCTGTTGAGACAGGAGAGGCAGCGTAAGTTTTAGAAACAAAAAAAATTGTTAGTGCACAAACAAAAAAAATTTTGGTTTTCATAGTTTACTTTTAATACTAATAATTATTTAATTCAATGCTTTGAGTTAAGGAGATGGATTAGGGTTATTATTATGAATTAAATTGATTTTATCACATATCTCTTTATTCAATGAAACATTTACACTTTCTATATTTTCAATAAGTTGTTTCATTGTTGTTGCGCCAATTATGTTGCTAGTAACAAAAGGCCTAGTATTTACAAAGGCATGAGCAAGATGAGTTGGTGATAAATTATACTCCTCGGCCAGTTTAAAATATTCCTCATATGCTTTTAATGCCATGGAGTTTCCATGTCTGCCCCAACCCTTAAAAAGAGCCTGTCTCGAATTTTTTGGCATTTTATTGTTTCTATATTTACCTGAGAGGTAACCTGTAGCCAGAGGGTAGTATGGTATTAAACCACACTTCTCTCTAAGTGAAATTTCTGACATGCCAATTTCGTAGGTTCTATTTACTAAGTTATATGGATTTTGAACTGTCATTACTCTTGGAAGGTTTTTAATTTTTGATATTTCTAAATATTTAGATAAACCATAAGGCGTTTCATTTGAAACACCGATATATCTAATCTTTCCAGCTTTAACAAACTTATTTAAAGCCTCAAGGACAGTCTCGAAGTCATTCCATTTCTCTTCCTCATCATCAACCTCAAATTCTCTTTTACCAAAATAATTTGTAGTTCTTTCAGGCCAATGTAATTGATAAAGATCAATATAATCTGTTTTAAGTCTTTTTAAGCTTCCATTGATAGCTTCACCGATATCCTTTTCATTAAAACAATTTTTTCCACCTCTTATCCACGAGCAACCTGGTCCAGCTATTTTTGATGCAAGTATAATTTTGTTCCTATTTTTTTTTTTCTAAAAACCAGTTTCCAATCATAGTTTCGGTTTTTCCATATGACTCTGAATTTGGGGGTACAGAATAAAGTTCAGCTGTATCAAAAAAATTAACTCCTTTTTCAAAAGAGTAATCCATCTGCTCAAATGCTTCAATTTGACTATTTTGAGTGCCCCAGGTCATTGTACCGAGACAAATTAGACTTACATCAATATCAGTTGTTCCCAACTTCTTATATTTCATAAATTTTTAACACAATTTGTTTAAAAAATTCGTTCTTGAAAATATATTAAAAATTATTATATTATCTTTTATGGAAATTAATAAGCAAAAAGAAACTATACGATCGTCAGTCTCAGAAGCGATTATTGACCAGGGTCTCAGGTCATATATGCTTAAGGTTTATAATTATATGGCATCGGGCGTAACGTTAACAGGTTTTGTTGCACTATTACTTTTTAAAATGTCAGTAGTTTCTGGACCTAATGGTGAAATAATAGGTTTAACAAATATAGGTAATTCTGTTTACAATAGCGGTTTAGCCTGGGTGATTATGTTAGCCCCTCTTGGTGTTGTACTTTATATGAGTTTTGGTATTGCAAAAATGAGCGCTGCTAAAGCGCAAACAGTATTTTGGATTTTTGCAGGTCTTATGGGTGCATCGTTATCTTCAATTTTTTTAGCATACACCGGTACAAGCATAACAAGGGTGTTCTTTATTACCTCTGGAACTTTTGGGGCAATGAGTATATACGGTTATACTACAAAAAGAGATCTCACAAAACTTGGTTCATTTTTATTTATGGGACTTATCGGAATAATTATAGCCTCACTCGTAAATATTTTTTTAAAGTCTAGCATGATGTATTTTATAATATCAATAATTGGTGTTTTAGTTTTTGTTGGTCTTACTGCATATGATACACAAAAAATAAAAAACATGTACTTTGCAAGTGATAGCGGAGAAGTTATGGGAAAAAAAGCTGTTATGGGTGCGCTTACACTTTATTTGGATTTTATAAATTTGTTTATAATGCTTTTAAGATTATTTGGTCAAAGAAGATAATCTATCCCACTGTTTTCAATTTAAGCCAATTTCTTTTTTTAATAAGCAAATTTAAATTGCTGCTTCTTTCTATTATAAATCCATTTTTGTCTTTAAGCAAAAATTTCTCATTATCATGTTTGGGACTAAAGTTTTTCAATATTTTATAAACAGGTTTATCTGAACTCCTCTGATAGAAATCAAAGGAAACCTCTTTTGGCCCTATAGATAAACCATAGTCTTTCCACTGACCGCTTGAGACCATTTTTGCATATAAATTTAGTATAGTTTGCATTTCCTTTTTTACAAAAAAAGTATTCTTTGTGAAATTTCTTTTATCGTTATTTATTATAAGCTTTAACTTTTTCATTCTTTATATTTATTGATTAAAGGAATTTGAATTATTGTAAACAATAATGTTAAAGGAAGAACAGCCCAAACTTTAAAATTTACCCACAACTCCTCACTTTGCGTTCTCCATACTATCTCATTTAAAATAGCTAAAAAAATAAAAAAAAAGGCCCATCTGGAATTGAGTTTATTCCAACCCTCTTCATTCATTAGTATCGTTTTTTGCAAAAAAATTTTAAGAAGATTTTTGTTAAATAACTTTTTACTTGTCAAAAGAATTACAGAAAAAATTAAATTAATGATAGTTGGTTTTAAGTATATAAATATTGGGTTATTAAAGTACAGCGTGAGCCCACCAAATATTGAAATAACAAATGCTCCCACCAAAGGGACATATGGAATTTTTTTTTCAATAAGATAAATTACTGCTACGGCTATTATTGTAGAAATTATTAAGGGTGGTATAGCTTCACTTAAATTATTTCCACTTTTTTTGTAAATTATAAAAAAAATTAATAGTGGTCCAAAATCAGCTATAAATTTAATTAAAGACTTATTCACAAATTAATCCTAACATAATATTTTTTTTTAATAAATTTATATGTTGATTTTAGATAAAAAATATTTATCTTAAACATACATGTCAACAAATATAGCTAAATTTTCAATTGGAGAAGTTGTTAAGCATAGACACTTCGATTTCAGAGGCGTTATATATGATGTTGACTTTGAATTTAATAATACTGAAGAGTGGTATCAATCTATCCCAAAAGATGTAAGACCAAGAAAGGATCAACCATTCTATCACTTACTAGCCGAAAGTAATGATGTTACCTACGAAGCTTATGTTTCAGAACAGAATTTACTCGTAGATAATTCAAACGAACCAGTCAAACACCCGTTAATCGAAGAAATCTTTATTGGAAGAAAAGGTTCAGGCTACCTTAAAACTTCAAATTAGTTAATTTCGCCACAAATTTAACATTATTGGTTCAAATCTATGACATGAATTTATCATATCCTAATTTCGTTAGCCTAATTGGAGACATCATACTTCTTACTCCCTCTCGTTCTTCAATTAGGCGCAATTGTTACCTTCACATATTAATCATACTATAGTAAGTAAATTCATGATTAATATTTTTGCACCTAGTTCTGTTTTCTCGTTATTAGGAAAGCTTATCAAAATATTAAATTCGATAATTTTTATTACATTGATAATTGGATTAACTTTCGCACTAGTTATATCACCTCCAGACTATATTCAAAAGGATGCAGTAAGAATAATGTATGTTCATGTTCCATCCGCTTGGTTAGCCTTAGCATCCTTTTCTGTTATGACGTTTTTTTTCATTATAAATTTTTTGTTTAAAATAAAAAATTTACAATTAATAAATTATTCTATTGCACCTATCGGTCTATTGTTTACGTGTTTAGCAATCGTGACTGGAGCGACCTGGGGAAAGCCAACCTGGGGAACTTGGTGGGCTTGGGATGCAAGATTAACATCAATGTTAATTTTATTAATTTTTTATATTATTATAATACTCACATTAAAATATGTTAAACCAATTGAAAGTTCCCTGAAATTTGCAACTATACTCTCACTCATTGGAGCTATAAATATTCCTATTGTGAAATATTCGGTAGATTGGTGGAATACACTGCATCAGCCAGCTAGTATTAAAATTTCAGGAACTTCTACCATTGATTCTAGTTTTTTAGTGCCATTATTCCTTATGTTTTTAGTTTTTCTGATTTTTTCTGCGTTAATTTTTCTAATGAAATATAAAACAGAAATCATTAAAATAAAGAAAAAAAGGTTAAATAAATATGATTAAAGATTTAATTATGATGAATGGTTACGGTTTTTACGTATGGTTTTCTTTTGGTATAACTATTTTGGCGTGTGGTTTCCTATATTACAAGACATTTAAAAAACTTAAAAAGTATGAGAAAGAATTAGCTTGTAAAATTTTGGAACTATCAGATGCAGAGAGAGAAATAGAATTAAAAAAATCCAAGGTAGCAAACCAAGTTTTCCTTAATTATAACAAATAGATTTAAGCATCAAAAATGCTTACAAAAAAAGTTAAAATCAGACTTTTATCATTATCAGCCTTAACATTTTTTTTAGTAGTTCTTATTTATTTTGTCTTAAATGCTTTAAATAAAAACATTCTTTATTTTAAGACACCATCAGAAATTTATAGTTTTTCTGATCTAGAAGAAAATCGTTCATTAAGAGTTGGAGGAATGGTTAAAAAAAATTCAATAGAAATAGATAAAGACGAGATAAAATTTATTATCACTGATTTTAAAAATGAGATCTTAGTCTCTTATAGAGGAACTGTTCCCAACCTTTTTTCTGAAGAAAAAGGTGTTATAGCCGAAGGAAAATTTAATGATAAAAAATTTTTCCTTGCAGATAGAATTCTCGCAAAACATGATGAAAATTATATACCCCCTGAATTAAAAGAAATAGAAAAAAATGATTAGTATTTTTGGAAATTTTTTAATTGTAATTACACTATTACTAACCATCTCAATTATTTATTTTAATTACAGGGCTGCAACGAATATAAATCAAGTTGTTTCAACGAAAATTTACCATCTCTCTTTATTACAAGTAACTTTAATAATTACATGTTTTATAACGCTAATTACTGGTTTCATAATTTCAGATTTTTCATTAAGCACTGTCTTTGAAAATTCTCATACTGAAAAACCTCTAATATATAAAATTGCTGGAAGTTGGGGGAACCATGAGGGGAGTTTGTTATTATGGGTAAGCTTAATGGCAATTTTTTCATATTTATTTTTAATTTATGGAAAAAAACTTAATAAAGAATATTTGCTCTATTCTTTAATAGCTCAGAATTTCCTGATTCTAAGTTTTCTTACCTTTCTATTTTTTACCTCAAATCCCTTCTTGTTAATTGACCCTAAGCCTATGGAGGGATTGGGTCTTAACCCAATTCTACAAGATCCTGCTTTAGCAATACATCCTCCACTTCTCTACATTGGTTTTGTAGGATCCTCAATATATTTTTCTGCTGCCATAGGCGCGCTTAAGTCAAATTTAAGCGCTAGAGATTTTGCTGTTTCAATAAAAAAATGGATTACTTTTACTTGGTTTTTTCAAACACTTGGTATTTTTGCCGGTTCTGTCTGGGCTTACTATGAACTGGGATGGGGTGGTTATTGGTTTTGGGATCCAGTTGAGAACGCATCTCTGCTTCCATGGTTTTGTATGACAGCACTAATGCACTCAGTTATAGTTTTAGAAAAAAAAGGTCAACTATATTCATGGGTTTTGGTCCTTTGTTTAATGACTTTCGTACTAACAATAGCTGGGACTTTTTTGGTTAGATCAGGAATTTTGAATTCAGTTCACACTTTTGCCAACGACCCAACGAGAGGCCTATATATACTGATAATACTATTATTTGCATCTTTAGCATCTTTTTATATTTTTATTAAACACAATAAAGGAAATTCAGTTCAAGAATATAATTTAGATAGAGGAACTTTTATTTTATCAAACAATTGGTTTATGATGTTTTATCTTTTGACTGTTTTTTTAGGAACAGTTTACCCAATTTTTACTGAGGTAATTTTTGACTCAAAAATATCTATTGGGCCTCCATTTTACAATACAGTGATTATTCCTTTTGTAATTATATTTCTTATACTAATGAGCATTGGTCCAGAGTTTAAGTGGGTTAAGAGTAAAATTTCCTTTTTCAAAAAATTTTTAACCGTTTTTAGTTTAGCTTTTGCGATAAACATCGGTATTTTATTTTTTTTTAAATCCACAAGTATAATTTCAAACTTAATTTTTATGACGTCATTGTTCTTGATAATCTTTAGCTTTATCGACATATTTAAATTGATTAAGATTAATAAAATTACTTTAATTTCAAGAGGCGTATCGCATCTTGGTTTTGGTTTTTTGATTTTGTTCATTGGTCTTAATTATAATTTTTCAGAAGAATATGACTTGAATATAAAAGCTGGAGAAGTTAAAAAAATTAATAATTTTGAACTAAAATTTAAAGACTTAAAGTTAAATAATAAAGAAAATTATAAATCAATAATAGGTAGCTTCGATCTTAAAGACATTGATAAAAATTCAATAAGGGAGCTTCATCCTGAAATTAGAATATACGAAAATCCTAAAACTTTAACCTATGAAGCAAGTATAAAATCTACTTTGTTTAGTGATTACTACATTACTATGAGTAACCTACAAAACTCTGAATTTTATAATGTTAAAATTCAGATAAAACCTCTTATGATTTGGTTATGGCTGTCAGTCTTAATTATGAGCGCTGGGGGATTAATTCGACTAACAGATCGAAAAAAATGAAAAAAAAAATCGACCTTAAAACCCATTTAGTATTTTTTTTAATATTATCAATAATAATAATATTTTTTTTGGGCTTAAGGGGAAACCAATCCTATGATACTAAAAACATATTAGGAAAAGAGATTTCAGATTTTCAATTAAAAGAATTTAATAGTGATCGACTAATTACAAAAAGTAACTTAAATAAAGATGATTATAAGTTAATCAATTTCTGGGCATCTTGGTGTCCCCCTTGCAAAGATGAGCATACTTTTTTAATAAAATTGGCTAAGCTCAAAAACTTAAAAATTTATGGCATTAATTTTAAAGACAACATCAAAAATGCTGAAAAATTTCTTCAAGATTTAGGTAACCCTTATTCTAATTTGTTATTAGATAAGTCAGGTAAGAGTTCAATTAATTTTGGAATTTATGGGATACCAGAGAGTATTCTTTTAGACAAAAATTTAATTGTGATAAAAAAATATATTGGTCCAATTAACGAAAAAGACTATGAAGAAATCAAAATTCTCGTATCAAAATGAAAAAAATTATATTATTAACATTTATTCTTAATTGTTTAGTGATTAATTCTGCGCTAAGTCAGAATTACTCTCAATTAGAAATAAAAGTTTTTAAAAACTTAAGATGTCTAGTTTGCCAAGGACAATCAATAGCAGACTCAAACTCAGATTTTGCACAAACCGTTAAAAGTGTTGTGAGTGATAAAATAAAACAAGGAAAAAATGAAAAAGAAATTTATGATTTTCTCTCTAGTAAATATGGAAGTTGGATAGTGTATAAACCTAACTTTGATAACATTAATTTAGTACTTTGGATAATTCCTTATATTTTTCTTATTTTTGGGGCAGTCTTTTTTTTCAAAAAATTGAGAAAAAACACAGATAATAGATAAAAAACTATACTTTTATAAATTTAGATAGTAATTTCTCGCTTATGAAAAAACTGTTATTAGCATCAATTTTATTTACACTCTTTTGGTCCCCTCTAAACTCAGAAGAAACTAATATATCCTTTTATACTGGTGTCTTTGACACAATAGATAAAGAGGGAGATGATCAAGCTACACTTTTTGGCTTAGAACACAGAGACAACAAAAAGTTTAGAAATACTTTTTTAGGGAAGTTTTCGCCGATCACAGGTGGTTTTGTCTCTGATAAAAGTTCAGTTTTTCTCTATACGGGTGTTGAGGCAATTTATGATATTGGGCCTGTTTCGATACGACCAAGTTTTACACCTGGATATTATGAAGCAGGTGACGGAAAAGACCTTGGATCGGCTCTTGAGTTTAAAAGTGAAATTAGATTAGATTTCAATATTTTCGAGAACAGTAAAATTGGTTATTCTTATAGCCACATCTCAAACAATGATTGGGGTGAAACGAACCCAGGAATTGACAACCAAACTATTTCATTTTCAAAAAATTTCTAAAATGTCTTTAAACAAATGTTATAATATTGAAGATTTTAGAAAATTAGCAAAAAAAAATCTTCCTGGCCCAATTTTTCATTATATCGACGGGGGTTCTGACGATGAGAGCACTCTGAATAGAAATACAGAGTCCTATTCAAAATGTGATTTAGTTCCTAACATTTTAGCCAGTGTGGGGGAACCAGATTTGTCAACGACTGTATTGGGAACAAAAATTGATATGCCTTTATTTTTGTCCCCGACAGCTATGCAAAGATTGTACCATCATGATGGAGACAAAGCTTCGGCTCGTGCAGCAGAGAAATATGGCACATTTTATAGCATGTCGACCATGGCAACATCCTCTATTGAGGAGATTTCCAATGTATCAAGTGGACCAAAGCTCTTTCAGCTATATATTCATAAAGACCAGACATTAACAGATAACTTGATTGACAGATGTAAAAATGCAGGCTTTAAAGCTATGTGTTTGACCGTAGACACAGTTGTAGCTGGTAATAGAGAAAGAGATCACAGATGGGGTTTTACTACTCCCCCAAAACTAACTTTAAAAAGTTTATTAAGTTTTGCCACCCATCCTAAATGGTCATTAAATTATTTAACCCATGAAAAATTTGAGCTTAAAAATGTTTCACATTTTACAAAAAAAGGTTCATCCATAGCTAAGGGAGTTATGGAGTATATAAATGAGCAATACGATCCAGGTATGAGCTGGAAAGACGCTGAGTATTGCATTAAGAGATGGAAGGGACCATTTGCAATAAAAGGTTTAATGTCAGTTGAAGATGCAAAAAAAGCTGTTGATATCGGTGCATCAGCAATAATGTTATCTAATCACGGAGGTCGACAATTAGATGGTTCTAGAGCTCCATTCGATCAATTGCCCGCTATCGTAGATGCGGTGGGAGGAAAAATAGAAATTATTGTAGATGGCGGAATAAGGAGAGGCACTCATGTCTTGAAGGCCTTGTCCCTTGGAGCGACAGCATGTAGTTTTGGAAAAGGGTTTTTATATGCCCTTGGCGCGGGTGGTCAACAAGGAGTGGAAAAAATACTTGATCTTATGCGTGCAGAAATTAAGAGAGACATGATATTATTAGGGAAAAAAAAGATTCCAGATTTAAGTAAAGACAATATAGCATATAGATAGAGAGATTTAAAAGTTTAAAAAGTTATTATGAAATTAGCAGCAAATTTAAATCGTTTAGGAACAGAAACAGCATTCAGCGTCCTGGCTGAAGCAAAAAAACTTGAAGCTCAAGGTAAAGAAATGATCCATCTTGGATTAGGTCAACCAGACTTCATGACGCCAAAACATATTATGGATGCAGCAAAGAAAGCTATAGACGATGGTCATCATGGATATGTACTGGCAAATGGGATTTTAGAATGTAGACAAGCAGTCTCAAGAAAAATTCAAAGCTTATACAAGAAAGAAGTAAGCCCGGATAGAATTATGATCATGCCAGGAGGAAAACCAACAATGTACTTTGCAATACAAATGATTGGTGAACCTGGAGCCGAGATCGTTCATCCAACGCCTGGATTTCCAATTTACGAGTCAATGATTAATTATACTGGGGCTAAAGCCGTACCTTACGATTTAACAAAAGAAAAAGATTTGAAATTTGATCCTGAAAAAATTTTGTCTTTAATAAATGACAAAACACGCTTAGTAATTTTAATTAATCCAAACAATCCAACTGGCAGCTTTGTCGAAAAACCTAAGATAGACTTTCTTGCCGAAGGTTTAAAAAAATATCCGCACGTTACCATCTTAAGTGATGAAATTTATAGTAGGCAAATTTTTGACGGTAAGGAAATGCCAACATTTTTCAACTACCCCGATCTTCAAGAAAGACTAATCGTTTTAGATGGCTGGAGTAAAGCATATTCAATGACTGGATGGAGAATGGGCTGGAGTGTATGGCCAGAAAAATTAATTCCTCATGTAACAAAATTAGCGATTAATAGTTTCTCATGTGTGAATGCGCCATCACAGTTTGCTGGGATTGCAGCATTAGACGGTCCAGATGACTCAATAAATCATATGATGGAAAAGTTTGATCAAAGAAGAAAATTAATTCATAAAGGGTTAAATGACTTACCTGGGGTAATCTGTAGTATGCCAGGCGGTGCGTTTTACGCCTTTCCAAATGTGAGTGGCACGGGTATGAGTGGTGCTGAATTTTCAAAAAAATGTATGCACGAAGCCGGTGTAGCTATTGTTCCTGGAACTGCTTTTGGTAAGACATCCACTGATTTTGTACGTTTTAGCTTTGCGGCATCTCAGGATAACATACAAAAAGCACTGGAAAAAATTGCAAAAATGCTTAAGTAGATGGTTAGTTTTTTTGATTATAAAAATTTTAAAATATAAGGAAGTTAATTATGAGTAGTCTACAAATGCCAAAAGTTGATAGTGTGATTTTATCTAAAAAAGATAAATTTGTTCTAGATATGGGTAAAATAATAAATCCAAAAAATGTGCTAGCCCATCCTGATGAATTAAGACCTTATGAGACAGATGCATTATCAGCTTATAAACAAATGCCACTAATGGTAGTTTTACCTGAAACTGTTGAAGAAGTTAGCAAGATACTCAAATATTGTAACGAAAATAAAATTAAAGTTGTGCCAAGAGGAGCTGGAACAGGTTTATCTGGAGGATCACTTCCATTAGAGGATTGTGTTTTACTTGCAATGGGTAAGTTTAATAAAATCTTAGAGGTAGATTATGATAATAGATGCGTTGTAACCCAACCCTGTGTAACTAACCTATCAATAACTCAAGCCGTAGAAGATAAAGGATTTTATTATGCGCCAGATCCCTCAAGTCAAATAGCTTGCTCAATTGGCGGCAATGTTGCTGAAAATTCAGGCGGTGTTCATTCACTGAAGTATGGGGCAACTACAAATAATCTCTTAGGTATCCAGGTAGTTTTAATGGATGGAACAATCACAAGGTTCGGCGGTAAGGCAATGGATGCAGAGGGCTATGACTTTTTAGGTTTAATGACTGGTTCCGAAGGATTGCTAGGCGTCATCACAGAAGTAACTGTAAAAATTCTAAGAGCGCCAGAAGTAGTTAAAGCTGCTTTAGTCGGTTTTCCTTCAATAGAGGATGCAGGAAACTGTGTTGCTGAGATTATAGCGGAGGGGTGTATTCCAGCAGGAATGGAAATTATGGATAAAGCATTAACAAAAGCAACCAATGACTATTCCAAGGCTGGTTATCCAACAGATGCTGAAGCAATGATGATTGTAGAGTTTGATGGCACTGAGCATGAGGTAGAGGCCTATATAAATAAAGTAAAAAATATTTCAGAAAAAAATAATTCATCAAGTTTAAAAATAAGCAATTCGAATGAGGAAAGATTGAAATTTTGGGCTGGCAGAAAAGCTGCCTTTCCCGCTTGCGGAGTTTTGGCTCCTGATTATATGTGCATGGACGGATCAATACCTAGAGGTAAATTAGCTGAAGTATTGAATGAAATATCAAAACTGTCTAAAAAATATAATTTACCTGTAGCCAATGCATTTCACGCTGGAGACGGAAATCTTCATCCGCTTATAATGTTCGACGCAAATGATAAGGAATCTCTAAAAAAATGTGAGGAATTCGGTGCTGATATTTTAAAGTATTGTGTAAAAGTTGGAGGAGCACTTACCGGAGAGCATGGAGTGGGAATTGAAAAAAGAGAGTTAATGTGTGAAGCGTTTAACAACAGAGATATACAACAACAACTTACAATCAAAGTAGCTTTAGATCCTAACTCGCTATTAAATCCAGGCAAAGTATATCCAATACTAAGGAAGTGTGCCGAAGAAGGAAGGGTTCATGTCCATGGAGGAAAAACAAAATTCCCAGACATTCCAAGATTTTAATCAATCTGTACTTACACCAACTACAAGAGAAGAGATAGCAGAAATAATACAGTCTTCATACAAAAAAGGGATACCTTTAGAGATAAATGGTCTAAATACCAAAAAAAGAATTGGTAGAAATTTTCAGGCAGAAAAAACATTAAACCTTTCAAAATACTCAGGGATAATCGAATACAAACCTGAGGAGCTTTATATAAAAGTAAAAGCCGGCACACCTATTGAAAAAATTGTTGAGGAATTAGATAAAAATAATCAGCAACTTGCTTTTGAACCCGTAGACTTCGGCTACTTATTCTCTGGAAAAAGTAACTGTGGGACTATTGGAGGAGTTGTTTCTTGTAATTTTGCTGGCCCAAGAAGATTCAAGGTAGGTAGTGCTAGAGATCATTTACTTGGATTTCAAGGAGTTAATGGAAAAGGTGAAATAATAAAATCAGGTGGCACAGTTGTTAAAAATGTAACAGGGTATGATTTGTGCAAATTATTGTCAGGTTCTTTCGGCACTTTAACAGTATTGACTGAGCTATCGGTGAAAGTTTTACCTAAACCTGAAACAAGTAAAACTTTAATAATTAACAATCCTCATGTTAAAAAATCATTAGAGTATCTTAATAAATCACTTTCATCTTCTATTGATCCGTCTGGAGGAGTTTTTTATCCTGACCCTTTTGAAAAATACTTCACATTTAATGATCTTACACAGAAAGGAGCTATAACCGGAATAAGAGTTGAAGGACCAGCTAACTCTGTCGATCATAGAATAAATAGGTTGTCAAAAGAATTAGACTTACTTGACAATGAGTTCTCAGTTTTGAATGTTGATCAATCAAATATTTTCTGGAATAAAACCAAAAATTTAGAGGTTTTTTCTAGCTCAAAAAAAAACCTATTAAGAGTAGTTTTGCCAATGAGCGAGACTCTTAGCTTTCTTCATAAATTAAAAAACGTTGATTTTAATTATTTTTTAGACTGGGGAGGAAGTTTGATTTGGCTTGAACTTGGACATATCTCGCTTAATATTCTTAATAAAATTAGGGACTTTACAAAAGAGCACAAAGGATATTTAACTTTAATAAAGGTAGAAGAGGATATGAAAGCATCTGCAGATATTTTTACAATTGATCCAATAAAGTATAAAATTTCAGAAAAGATAAAGAAAAGTTTTGATCCAAAGAGGATTTTTAACCCAGGGAAAATGTATACAGGTATTTAATGCAAACATCTTTTACAGACAAACAGCTTTCAGATAAAGACAACAAGTCGAGTGAGAGTATAATTAGAAAGTGTGTTCACTGCGGAATGTGCAATGCAACTTGCCCAACTTTTGGAGTAAACGGAAACGAACTTGAGGGCCCCAGAGGAAGAATTTACCTTATCAAAGATATGCTTGAAAACAAAAAGCCAGCTAATAAAAAGATCGTACAGCATATTGATAGTTGTCTTTCTTGTTACTCTTGCATGACAACCTGCCCTTCGGGCGTAAACTATATGCACCTTATTGATCACGGCAGAAATCATATTGAGGAAACATATAAAAGACCTTTTCTAGACCGTCTATTTAGAAATATATTATCCTATGTTCTACCTAGGCCCAAGGTTTTTTTATTGTTCGCGATATTATCCAAAATGGTAAAGCCTTTCAGCTTTTTACTTCCGAAGTTTTTAAAAAATTCTTTAGAATTGATGCCAAGCAAGATTCCATCTAAAACCCTTAAAGAAGAAAAAACTTACAAGGTAAAGAGTGGAAAAAAAATTTCACGAGTTGCTTTACTTACAGGCTGTGTTCAAAGAGTAATTTCACCTGAAATCAACGAGGCCACCATACGATTGCTTACGAGACACGGTGTAGAAGTTGTTGTTATGAAAGAAATTGATTGCTGCGGATCATTAAATCATCACCTTGGAAAAAAAGAGTTAGCGCATAAGTCTTTTGTTAAAAATATAAATAGTTGGCATGATGAATATTTGAACAATGGTTTAGACGCAATTATAAGTAACACCTCAGGATGTGGCACAACTTTAAAAGATTATGGATTTATTTTTAAAAGTGATAAAGATTTAAACAAAAAAGCTAAAAAAATTTCTGAGTTGACTAAAGATATTACAGAATATCTCTCAGATAATCTTAAATTAAATATAAATACTGACAATAAAAAAAGATATAAAATAGCTTATCATTCAGCGTGTTCAATGCAACATGGGCAAAAAGTTCATCAACAACCGAAAGACTTAATTTCTAAAACCGGTAACGAAGTTTTGGAAATTCCAGAAGGGCACTTATGCTGCGGTTCGGCTGGTACCTATAATATTTTACATCAACAAATGGCAAAAACTTTGCTAAATAATAAAGTTTCGAATATTAAAAAAGTTTCCCCAGATTTTATTTCAACAGGAAATATAGGCTGCATGACGCAAATTTCTAGTGGAACAAAAATTCCTATAATTCATACTATAGAACTACTAGATTGGTTTACCGGCGGACCAAAGCCTTACAAACTTAAAAATCTTTAACAATGAAAAAAATTTTTGTGACCCGTAAACTTCTCAAAGAAAATGAGGAAAAACTTAAAGAATTATTCGAGGTAAAACTGAATTCTCAAGACAAAATTTATAGCCCAGAAGAGATTATAAATGAGTCCAAAGATTGCGATGGAATTTTAACTTCAGTAACTGACTTTATTAACAGAGACACAATCTCTAAACTTTCAAATTCAATAAAAATAATTGCAAATGGCGCTGTTGGTTATGGAAATATTGATTGCAAGGCTGCAAAAGAAAAAGGTATCACCGTTACAAATACTCCGGATGTGCTAACTGATGCCACCGCTGATTTAGCAATTTTGCTATTGCTTGGAGCCTCCCGAAAGGCACACGAGGGAAGATTGGCGGCTGAAAAAGAAAATTGGAGTTGGTCTTGGGATTTTTTATTAGGGAAACAAATGTCAAACAAAAAACTTGGAATTTTGGGAATGGGCCGTATTGGGAGAGCTATAGCTAAGAGAGCGAGGGGTTTTAATATGGAAGTACATTATCACAATAGAACTAAACTGGATAAAGACTTAGAGAAGGGTGCAATTTTTCATAAAGATATTAAAAGTTTATTTAATAATATCGATTTTTTATCAATTAATTGTCCTGCCACAAAAGATACCAAAAAAATAATTAACAATAAAACATTAGAATTTTTAAATCGCAACTGTGTTATCGGAAACGCAGCAAGAGGAGATGTTGTTGACGATGACGCAATGATAAATGCATTGAGCAATGGAAAAGTCTTTGCTTATGGTCTTGACGTCTATAATGGTGAACCTAAAATTCACCCAGGATACTTGAAATTAAAAAATATTTTTTTGTTACCACATTTAGGTAGCGCAACTAAAAGAACTAGATGGGATATGGGCTATAGAGCAACTAAAAATTTAGAGATGTTTTTCAATAACGAAAAACCTCAAGATTTAGTAAATTAATACACTCACAGATTGTATATTTTTATAATAATTTTAAAAAGACTTCGAGACTCTCTCAGCATATTGTGCTTAAATATTTCCACAATTAATTAAGGGGGACATATGTCAAAAATAAAAAAAGGAGTAAAAACTCCATCAAGACGTAAGTTCTTTAAAGTCGCTGCAGCAACAGGTGCAGCAGCAGCAGCTTCAGTTGCAATGCCAAGCATAGCACTAGGCGCTCCAAAGACTTTAAAGATGCAAGCAGCTTGGCCTTCTGGTGCTAACATATTTTTTGAAATGGCAGGAGATTATGCCAAAATGGTTCAAGATATGTCTGGCGGTGAATTAAAAGTTGATCTTCAGCCAGTAGGTGCAGTTGTTAAAACTTCAGAAATCGGACAAGCAGTAAGTTCGGGAGTTTTAGATATGGGTCACTGGGTAACAGCTTACTGGTACGGTAAAAATCCAGCAGCTTCATTATTCGGAACAGGTCCATCATACGGTCTTTCATCTCAGGAAGTAATGGGATGGATAGAATACGGCGGAGGTAGAAAACTATACGAAGAAACTTTATCTAAAGTAGGTTTCGACTATGTTGGTTTTTTCCACATGCCTATGCCCGCTCAGCCATTTGGTTGGTTTAAGAAAAACGTAACTAAGGTGTCTGACGTTAAAGGTATGAAATACAGAACAGTAGGATTAGCTACAAACGTTCTAACAGCTATGGGAATGGTAGTAAGACAGTTACCAGGTGGTGAAATTCAACCAGCAATGAAAACTGGATTGATCGAAGCAGCTGAGTTTAACAACCCTACATCAGACTCTCAATTTGGTATGCAGGACGTATCTAAGCATTATCACTTAGGTAGTTTTCACCAATCTCAAGAAATGTTTGAAATACCAGTAAATAAAAAAACATTTAATAGTTTAGCACCTAAGCATCAGGCTATTCTAAAAAATGCTGCTTATGCTGCAAACTCAGACAATTATTTCAAAGCATTGGTTAGATATTCTGCCGATCTTTCGAAACTGATGAACCAACATAAAGTAAATGTTTATCAGACTTCAGATGCAATATTGGGTGAACAATTAAAAGGGTGGGATAAAGTTATAGGTGACTTTACCAAAAAAGATCCATTCTTTAAAAAGATCGTTAACTCACAAAAAGCTTACGCTAAAAGAGTTATGAAGTACTTATTAATGAACCAGCCTAATTATAGACTGGCTTATGAAAATGAGTTCGGAAAACTTGGAAGTGTAAAAATTTAATATAATTTAAATTATAAAAAATTGGGGGGCTATAAGCCCCCTTTTTTTTATGGAATTATCTTATTATTTATAATAACTTTATTTTATGAGAGCTTTTATCTATTTTGCTGATCACCTAAGCACATCTGCAGGAAAGGCATTTTCCTGGCTAATCGTAGTTCTTATGGGAGGGACGTGTTACGAAGTTTTTATGGCAAAAGTTTTTAACGCACCTACTTTATGGAATTTCGACTTTAGTTTACAAATGTATGGAGCAATTTTTATGATGGCAGGAGCGTATACATTATCTACAGAAGCTCATGTCAGAGGAGATGTAATCTACCGACTATTTAAACCTAAGACACAAGGTTATATTGATTTGGTATTATATATTATATTTTTTTTCCCTGGCGTAATAGCTTTAGCTTTCTACGGCTATGAATACGCATCTTTAGCTTGGAAGATAAAGGAAACTAGCTGGAATAGTCCAGCACAAATTCAAATTTATATGGCAAAAGCATTAATACCTGCTTCTGGAGTTTTATTAATAATACAAGGGATTAGCGAAGTATTTAGATCAATAATTTGTATTCAGACAGGTCATTGGCCAGCAAGAATGGTTGTTGCAGAGGAAACAGAAAAAATTTTAATGAGAACTTCACAAGACGAGGAGCAAAAAGATGTTATTTAATCTGACAAATCCAGAAATAGCAATTTTTATGATGGCAATTTTTTTATTTGCTGTGCTATTAGGTTTTCCTATAGCTTTTACTTTAATGGCGATGGGTGTAGGTTTTGGTTATTACGCTTATTATGATCCAACTAGAATGGAGCATCTTCTAGATAACAGAATATTTCAACTATTTGTTCAAAATACTTATACTGTAATGGACAATACAGTTTTAACTGCCGTTCCACTATTTTTGTTTATGGGTTATTTGGTCGAAAGAGCGGGAATAGTTTCAAGACTATTTTTTGCGATAAGGCTTGCTTCACACAGATTACCTGCCTCTATGGCAGTAGCAGCTTTAATAACGTGCGCATTATTTTCTACAGCTACAGGAATTATAGGAGCAGTTGTTACTCTGATGGGACTTTTAGCTTGGCCAGCAATGGTGAAAGCAGGTTATGATAAGAAATTTGCTTCAGGAGTTATTTGTTCAGGTGGTTGCTTAGGGATATTAATTCCACCAAGCATCATGTTGATAGTTTATTCAGTAATCGCTCAACTTTCTCCTTTAAGACTTTTCGCGGCCGCTATATTTCCTGGCCTTTTACTTGCAGGTTTGTACATAGGCTATGCCATTACTCGAGCGTATTTTAACCCGTCAATAGCACCAAAACCTCCAAAGGAAGAGATTCCTCCAACTGCAGTAATAATGAGAGAAGTTTTAGTTTCATTCTTACCATTATTTTCTTTAATAATTCTTGTATTAGGTACTATTTTGGGAGGTCTTGCTACACCGGCTGAAGCAGCAGCAGTGGGAGCAGCGGGATCATTAGTGCTGTCATACTTTTATAAAACTCTCAAATGGAAAAATTTTAAAGAGTCAGTTTTCTTAACAGCAAAAACAACAGCTATGATTATGTGGCTGTTTATTGGATCTTGGACGTTTGCTTCTGTATTCTCTTATTTAGGCGGTCATGAAGTTTTTGAGCATTTCTTTAAGTCAATGAATATAGTCCCGTGGCAGTTTTTAGTTATTACCCAGCTCATAATCTTTTTATTGGGTTGGCCTCTAGAATGGACAGAAATATTAATTATTTTTGTACCAATATTCCTACCGCTCGTTGAGTTTTTTGGAGTGAATCCTTATTTCTTTGCGATGTTAATTGCATTAAATTTACAAACGTCATTTTTAACACCGCCCATGGCTATGTCTGCTTATTACCTTAAAGGCGTTCAATCTAAAAATGTAGAATTGCTAGAAATTTTTAGTGGTATTATGCCATTTTTACTAATAGTAATTTTAGCTATGGTATTAATGTATGTTTTTCCTGGCATTGCTCTTTGGCTTCCAGAAACATTATTTGCGAGTTAAAAATTAGATGAAAGATATAGTTTCTCTCACAGCTATTGAATTGGTTGAACAATTGAAATCTGGTGAAATCTCATGTGTTGAGGCATGCGAAGCTTTTATAGAAAGAGTAAATAAGTTTGAAAAAAATGTTAAAGCGTGGGCCTATATTGATAAAAAATCAATATTAGAGAAAGCCAAAGAGAAGGATGAATATAGGAAATCTGGAAAACCAGTGGGACCACTTCATGGACTTCCAATTGGCGTTAAAGATATCATTGGCACCGAAGATATGCCAACGGGGTGTGGAACGGTCTTAAGAAAAGGTATGCCAGAAAGCTCAGATGCAGAGGTAGTTAATTTGCTAAAAATTTCGGGGGCAATCATTATGGGTAAAACAGTTACAACTGAGTTAGCTTACTTCGATCCTGGCAAAACTACTAACCCACATGACAAAACTCGAACACCAGGCGGATCTTCAAGCGGTTCAGCTGCAGCTGTTGCAGCCTTCATGTCACCTCTAACAGTTGGTTCACAAACTAAAGGATCAATCATAAGGCCCGCTTCCTACTGTGGAGTGGTCGGTTACAAACCTTCTTACGGATTAATTTCGAGAAACGGTGTCCTTAAGCAATCTTCCAAACTAGATCAAATTGGAGTATTTGGAAAAAGTGTCCTAGATGTCTCGTTGATAGCAAAATCTATAATTAAAAAAGATTTATATGATAAAGATACCATTCATTATTCTGCGGATAATATGATTGAAGAATGCAAAAAGGGACCTCATTTTGAACCCAAATTTATTTTTTATAAAACAAAAAATTGGAAGAATATAGATAAAGACTCGCAAAAAGCTTTTGAGTTTTTAATTAAAAAATTTAAAAAAAATATAGAGTTATTTGATGAACCATCTTATTTCAAGGATATACATATTCATCACCAAGTCATACACGAAACTGATATGGCAAATAGTTTTCAAAAATTTTATAAAGAATCAAAAAAAAAACTAGGGAAAAAATTAGTCGAAGCTATTGAGAGAGGTATGAAATATTCTGCTAGTCAATACACTGAAGCTGTTGATTTTATGGAGCAAAGTTATAGGTCTTACAGCGAAGTATTTGAAGATTATCATGGTGTCTTAACCCCATGTTCAACCGGGGTAGCTGATAAAGGCTTGAAGTCAACAGGTAGTCCAGAGTTTTGTACGGTATGGACATATATGGGACTTCCATCAATTTCATTACCTTTACTAACTGGGCAAAATAATTTACCATTAGGAGTTCAATTAGTTGGAGACAAATTAGATGATTTAAGATTTCTTGGATCAGCTAACTGGTTAGAGCAAAATTGTAAAGATTAATGAATAAGCTAACAACTATAATCGGATGTGGAGTTGCAATCGCCTTCTTATTAGGTTTAGCAACAACATTAACTCGATCTCCTATGATTGGCTTCAAAGATGTTTTGCCAGTTTATATATTGATGGGTGTTGTTATTGTCATGATGCTTTATGAAGCCTTCTTTGATAAAAAGTAATTCCTACTTCCCCTATTTGTTACTGTTTATTCAACCTGTTTTCATGGCTACCAACATTATAGTTGCTCGTGGAGGAGTAGAATATGTTCCACCAGTTTCACTAGCCTTTTGGAGATGGTTGACTGTATTTTTGATTTTGTCCCCATTTTTTTATAGTGAAATATTAAAAAAAAAAAAAGATTTTAACAAAGAATTTTGGAAATTGTTTTTTTTAGGTTCAATGGGATGCGGAGTGTGTGGCGCTTTTCCTTTTATTGCAGGAATGTCAACTACCATGGTAAATATGGGCATTATTTATACATCATCACCTATATTTATAATCATTTTGTCTACAATGTTTTTTAAAGATAAAATTACATTTTCAAGAATAATTGGTCTTCTAGTTTGTTTGATTGGAGTTTTAACAATTATAAGCAAAGGTAACATACAATTATTGCTAAATTTTAAATTTACTTCAGGGGACTTGTGGATGATAGTCGCAGCTATTGGATGGGCGGTATACTCCATATATTTATTAAACTGGAAAAGTAATTTTAGTTTAATGGGAAGATTTACAATAATCTCTTTCTTTGGAGCAATCTCGCTTTTTCCCTTTTACATTTTAGAAGAAATGTATTTTTTTAACACTGATTTTAATAATAATTTTATTTCTTGGGTTTTGTTTGCCGCAATTTCACCTGGTATAATTGCTTTTACTTTGTACACAAAGGTTCAAAAATATGTGGGAGCGTCTTTAGCAGGATTTACTCTTTACATATTCTCTATTTATTCAGCTATTTATGGAATAATTCTATTTGATGAAGTTTTGATGAATTTTCATTTTATAGGTGCAGCATTTGTATTTTTAGGTGTTTATTTAGCTAGAAAGGTCAATAGTAAGTGAAAATTTCAACTTTAGTTTTTTCTATAATATTAGTTTACCTAATAATTGTTGTTTATATGTATTTTAATCAAAGAAATCTTTTATACTTACCCAGTGAGAATAACTACCTTGATGATCAAATAGAATTTGATTATCAAGAAGTGTTTATAGAAACTGAAAATAATTTAAAACTAAAATCTTGGATAATTGAAAAAGATTTTTTAAATAAAAACACATTAGTATTTTTTCATGGCAATGCTGGCAACCTATCTAATAGGAACTATAAACTTAATCAATTAAACAAGCTTGATATAAATATAATAATTTTAGCCTGGAGAAGTTTTAGTGGAAATAAAGGAGAACCCACAGAGCAAAATTTATATAATGATGCGAAAAAAACTATTGAATGGTTAAATACGAAAGGTGTAAAAAATAAAAATATCATTTTATACGGTGAGTCATTAGGAACTGGTGTTGCCGTAGAATTAGGTCAGATGAATAAATTTAGAGCCATAATATTAGAATCTCCATTCACATCAATGACCAACGCAGCTAAGAATATTTATCCATGGCTTCCTGTAAAATATTTGTTAAAGGATAAGTACGACTCCGAAAAAAAAATAAAAAATTTAAAAATACCAATTTTAATTATGCATGGAAAAAAAGATAGTATAGTTCCATTTAGAATGGGCAAGAAACTGTATGACTTAGCTAACGATCCAAAATTTTCATATTTTACTGAAAATGATGATCATATGATGACATTTGATGAACAGTTAGTAAATGCGATAAAAAATTTCTTAATTTTCAATTCCCAGTAAAGCTTTGGAAAAATATTCAGCTTTAAATGGCTGGAGATCATCTTCCTTTTCTCCCATGCCCACAGCCACAATTGGTAGCTTATATTTTCTACAGATTGCGAGAACCACACCTCCTTTGGCTGTACTATCAAGTTTTGTTATAATTAAACCGGTTAATTTGTGAATTTTACTGAATTCTTCAACCTGGCTAAGAGCATTTTGTCCGGTAGTTGCATCTAAAACTAAAATCACTTCATTAGGAAATGCTTCGTCAATTTTTTTTAAAACATTAATAATTTTTTTATATTCTTCCATAAGATTTTTTTTATTTTGAAGTCTTCCCGCGGTATCAATTAACGCAACGTCAATTTGATTTTTTTTTGCAAATTCTGCAGTTTTAAAAGCAACAGACGCCGGATCGCTATTAATTTCCGACTTGATTATATCTACTTTTACTTTTGCAGCCCAAATTTGTAGCTGATCTATAGCTGCTGCCCTAAAAGTATCTGCGGCTCCAAAGACGACCGATCTGTTATTGTCTTTAAAATACTTTCCAAGTTTGCCTATACTAGTTGTTTTTCCAACCCCGTTTACCCCAGACACAACAATGACAGCAGATTTTGAATTTCCCATCAAACTTAAATCCTTTTCGTATTTAAGAAGATTTATTGCTAATTTATCTGCTAGGATTTTCAAGATTTCTTTGTGATCATCTAATTTTTTACTCACTTTTAAACTTTCAAAATCTTTTCTAAGTTCTTTAGCTACATCTACGCCAGCATCAGATGAAATAATTAATTCTTCAAATGCTTCAAGTACGTTTGTGTCAATTTTTTTTTGAGAAAAAATACTTTTAAATCCACCTTTAAGAGTTGACGAACTTTTCTCAAGACCTGTTTTAAACTTATCAAAAATTTCCATTTTATAGTTCTACTTTTATGTTTTTAATCTCTGAGACAGGTCCTGTCATAAATATATTGTTATCTTTACAAATTTCAATGTTTAAGACCCCCTCTTTAAATTCTATATCAACTCTGTTTTCAGCTAATTTATTCGTATACGCAGCAACGGCTGTAGCACAAGCAGCTGTCCCACAAGCTTTTGTAAGTCCTGCACCTCTCTCCCACACATTAACTTTAATTAAATTTTTTTTTTTAATTTGTGCAAAAGTTACGTTTGCTCTCTCAGGAAAAATAGAATGGTTTTCTATTTTTGGCCCTAAGACTTTTAAATTATGTTCAAACGCATTCTTTACAAAAAAAACAATATGAGGATTTCCTACATTAACGCAAAATCCCTTTTTTAGTATCAATCCATCAACTTTAAGTTCTACATTTTTATTATCTTCTTCATTTGCTAATGGAATTTTTTTCCAATTAAAAACTGGTTGACCCATGTTTAATTTTACAGATTTATCACTAACAATCTCTGCATCTAGTAATCTATTATTCGTTTTGATTTTTATGAATTTGGAATTATTTTTTTTACTTAATAAGTACGCTATACACCTACTTCCATTCCCGCATGCGCTAACTTCACCTCCATCAGAGTTGTAAATTGAAATAGGAAAAACATTATTCATTTTTTTTTCAATAAATATTATTTGATCAAAACCAATATTACTTCTATTTCCCATCTTTATTATTTGATCCTTAGACAAACTTACTTTATCATCCTCTCTATTAATGATGACGAAGTCGTTTCCTAATCCGTCCATTTTATATGCGTTAATGGTTGCCATGATTGATTAGTATAATTATTCATTGACTTTTAAAACCCTAAATTGTAGTTTTCTCATACTTTCCGCAAATTCATGTGTTTTTGCGGTACTCTTGAAAACAAGAGTGTCGACACTAGTCAGCGAAGGTTCGCCCACTAGTGCGATAGGTGTTGGGTGATATAAAAATGTTTGAAAATTTAACAAATAAATTAGAAAGTATTTTTTCTAAGCTTAAAAGTGCTCCTTCATTAACTGAGGAGCAAGTGGATTCTGGTTTAAAAGAAATACGATTGGCTTTGTTGGAAGCTGATGTAGCTCTTCCTGTAACTAAAGATTTTATAGCTAATGTAAAACCAAAAGCCATCGGTCAAGAAATTATTAAATCAACTTCTGCTGGTCAAATGATTGTAAAAATTGTTTATGATGAGCTAGTTAATATTTTAGGATCCAAAAATGAGGAGCTTAATTTTAAGGCTGTTCCACCTATCTCTCTTTTATTGGTTGGATTGCAAGGTTCAGGAAAAACTACCTCAGCAGCTAAGCTAGCAAAAAAAATTGAGGAAAATCATAAAAAAAAGGTAATGGTTGTGAGTTTAGACGTATACAGGCCAGCCGCTCAGGAACAGCTTAAATTACTTGCAGAAGCTAATAACATCCAATGTTTGCCAATAGTTGAAAAGCAACAGCCAATTGATATTACTAAAAGAGCATTAAATGTAGCTAACCTAAATGGCTCAGACGTAATTATATTTGATACAGCTGGTAGAACCCAAGTGGACTTAACAATGATGTCTGAAATTAAGCAAATCAAAAACATTACAAAACCAACAGAAACAATTCTAGTAGCCGATTCATTAACAGGTCAAATAGCAGTAAATGTAGCTAAAGAATTCGACTCAGCAGTTAATCTTTCTGGGATAATTCTTACAAGAGTTGATGGTGATGCCAGGGGTGGTGCAGCATTAAGCATGAAACAAGTGACCGGCAAACCAATAAAATATATTGGTGTTGGTGAAAAAATCACAGATCTTGAATTATTTCATCCCGATAGACTAGCTAACAGAATTTTGGGTATGGGTGACGTTGTTACCTTAGTTGAGAAAGCCCAACAAGATATAAGCGAGGAAAAATTAAAAGAAGAAGAAGATAAATTAAAAAAAGGAATATTTACAATGGACTCTTACCTTTCTCAACTAAGACAAATGAAAAAAATGGGTGGAATGGAAGGTGTAATGTCAATGTTACCAGGAATAAATAAAATGAAAGCAAAAATGGATCAATCTAATATTGACGAAAAAATGCTAGTAGAAAACGAAGCTATAATTTTATCTATGACTAAAAAAGAGAGAGAGAATCCAAGAATTATAAGCGGATCTAGACGCAAAAGAATTTCAATTGGAGCAGGTGTCGAGGTTTCAAAAATTAACAAATTGTTAAAACAATTTAAAATGATGTCTGACATGATGAAAAAAATGTCACAAGGAAAAAAAATTCCATCTGGCGTGATACCAGATGAAATGCTCAATCAACTAAAATGAAAGGTATAAAATGCTAAGAATAAGATTATCAATGGGCGGAGTTAGAAAGAGACCCATATATAAAATTGTAATTGCTGACAGTAGGTATCCAAGAGATGGTAAATTTATTGAAAAAGTTGGCTCTTACAATCCATTACTTCCAAAAGAAAAAAAAGAGAGAATAAAGATTGAAGAAGAAAGAGTAAAATACTGGATGAGCAAAGGAGCCCAGCCTACTTTGAGAGTATTTAGATTGCTCGGTGAAATGAAGATAATGCCAATGCCAAAACCTGGTAACAATCCTCAAAAAGCTATTCCAAAAAAAGACAGAAAAAAAACTGAAGAGGATAAAAAAGAAGGTACTAAAAAAGATGCTCCAGAAGCTGACAGTAAAAAGCCAGATCAAAAAGCTGACGCAAAAAAAGAGGAACCCAAAAAAGATGAACCTAAAGCAGAAGCTAAAAAGGAAGCACCTAAAGCAGAAGCTAAAAAGGAAGCACCTAAAGCAGAAGCTAAAAAGGAAGAACCTAAAGCAGAAGCTAAAAAGGAAGAACCTAAAAAATAAAGTTTAAAGCTATGTTAGAAGTAAAAATTTTTACTTTATACCCAGAACTCTTTCCTGGTCCTTTAGATATTGGGATGTATAAAAAAGCAAGAGATAAAAAAATCTGGAAATTAGAAGTTGTAAACATAAGAGATTACTCACAGGACAAACACCAAACAGTGGACGATACACCGTACGGTGGAGGGAATGGTATGCTTTTAAGACCTGATGTAGTTGCTGCTGCACTAGACAAGAATACAAAAAGCGAAGAAAAAATCATTTACTTATCGCCTAAAGGTAAAAGATTTAATCAAAAGGATGCAAAATTATTTAGTAAGCTTAGTAAAGTAAATCTATTGTGTGGTCATTTTGAAGGTGTAGATCAGAGACTCTTAGATACAAGAAACATTGAGGAGTATAGTTTAGGAGATTTCATTTTGTCTGGAGGTGAAACAGCATCTTTTGTATTTATCGACGCCTTGGTAAGATTATTACCGGGGGTACTGGGTAATAAGAACTCTACATTAGAGGAAAGCTTTGAAAATGATCTTTTGGAATACCCTCAATACACCAAACCGAAAGAATGGGAGGGTAAACGCCCTCCAGAGGTACTATTTACCGGAGATCACGCTAAAATTAAGGGGTGGCGTTTATCTCAATCAGAGGCTATAACACGTCGCCAGAGACCGGATCTTTGGGAAAAATATTTAAAGAGAAAAAAATGAAAAATATTGAAGAAATTAATAAAGCTGCAGTCAAAAAAATCATTGATACAAAAAAAGTCCCTGAATTTGCCCCTGGTGACACAATAAATGTTGGTGTAAAAATTTTGGAAGGTAAAAGGGAGAGAGTTCAATATTTTGAAGGAGTTTGTATTGCAAAAAAAAATAGAAATATTAACTCTTCGTTTACAGTTAGAAAAATATCATTTGGTGAAGGCGTGGAGAGAACTTTTGCCCTTTATAGTCCCAAATTAAGTTCTATAAAAGTTGTGAGATCTGGTAAAGTGAGAAGAGCAAAACTCTACTATTTAAGAGATAGAAAAGGTAAATCAGCAAGGATAGCTGAAAAAATTAAAAAGAAAATAGGAATAGATGTTGCTACAAAAAATAATATTATCCAAGAACCTGCCTCAATGGATAAGCCAAAGAAAACTGAAGTAGAAATAAAAGTTAACGAACAGCTTGAAAAAAAATCTGATATAAAAGATTCAGAAAATAAAAAATAAAAACAATCTTATGCCTAAAACTCTATATGATAAAATATGGGAAGACCATTTAGTTCATCACCAAGATCAAGGTGCAAGTTTATTATATGTTGATAGACACTTAGTTCACGAAGTAACTAGCCCTCAGGCATTTGAAGGTTTAAGACTGCAGAATAGAAAAGTGAGGCGGCCTGAATTAACACTGGCTGTCCCAGACCATAACGTTCCAACAACGGATAGATCAAAAGGAATAGATGACGTGGAGTCTAAAATTCAAGTAGAAACATTAAGAAAAAATTGTAAAGAATTTGAAGTAAATCTATTTGACGTAAATGACAAGAGACAGGGTATAGTTCATATAATAGGTCCTGAGCAAGGTTTTACTCAACCAGGAAATATTATTGTTTGTGGCGATAGTCATACTGCAACACATGGAGCTTTCGGTGCTCTTGCGTTTGGCATTGGCACTTCGGAGGTTGAACACGTTTTAGCCACCCAAACACTAATACAAACAAAGTCAAAAAATTTTAGAATAAATGTTAACGGAAAATTACCATTAGGAGTTACTGCCAAAGACGTAATACTAAAAATTATAGGAACAATCGGTACTGCGGGTGGAACAGGTTATGTAATTGAATACGCGGGTGAAGTTATAAAAAATCTTTCAATGGAAGAAAGAATGACAATTTGCAATATGACAATAGAAGCAGGCGCAAGAGCTGGACTTATAGCTCCTGATGAGAAAACTTTTGCATATTTAAATGGTAGAACAATGTCTCCAAAAGGCGAGATTTGGGATAAAGCGGTTAAGTATTGGCAATCCTTATACTCAGACAAAGAGTCTAAATTTGATAAAGAAATTAATATAAACGCAGGAGATATTGAACCTCTTGTGACATGGGGCACTTCTCCTCAAGATGTATCTCCAATAACAGGAAACGTGCCAGATCCAGATAAGGAAAAAAATGAAGACAGAAAATTAGCAATGATAAGATCATTAGAGTACATGGGGCTTAAGCCTAATACAAAAATTTCAGATATTAAAATTGATAAAATTTTTATCGGAAGTTGTACGAATGGAAGGATTGAAGATCTAAGATTAGCTGCAAATCTGCTAAAAGGGAAAAAAATAGCAAACAATGTTAATGCCATGGTAGTCCCCGGATCTGGCTTAGTTAAAGAACAAGCAGAGAAGGAAGGTTTAGATAAAATATTTGTTGAAGCAGGTTTTGAATGGAGAGAGCCAGGATGCTCAATGTGCCTAGGAATGAATCCTGATCAATTAAAACCAAAAGAAAGGTGTGCCTCAACATCTAACAGAAACTTTGAAGGTAGACAAGGAAGGGGTGGAAGAACACACCTTGTGAGCCCAGGGATGGCAATAGCGGCTGCTGTGAAAGGTTACCTTTCAGATGTGAGAGAGATACAGTAATGGATAAATTTTTAACATTAAAATCAATACCCTCGTACTTGTCATTACAAAACATTGACACCGATATGATAATTCCAAAACAGTTTCTTAAAACAATAAAAAGAACCGGATTGGGAAAAAGCTTATTCTATGAAATGAGATATGATGAAAATGGAAAAATAAATAAAAACTTTATTTTAAACACTGAACCTTTTAATAAATCAAAAATTTTAATTGCGGGAAAAAACTTTGGTTGTGGATCTTCTAGGGAGCATGCTCCTTGGGCTCTTTTAGATTTTGGTATTAGGTCTGTTATAAGTTCCAGCTTTGCAGATATATTCTATAATAATTGTTTCAAAAATGGTATTCTGCCAATAGTGTTGTCGAAAGATGATATTGAAGAGTTATCTGAATATTCAAAAAGAAAAGAAGAAATTACAATAGAATTGATTAACCAGGAGATAAAATATGGAAATAAAACTTTAAAATTTAATTTAGATCAGTTTAAAAAAAAATGTTTATTAGAAGGTTTGGACGATATTGATTTATCTTTAGGAAAAATTGACGATATTAAAAATTATGAAAAAAAAATATCGTCACTAAAGCCATGGATATAAGATGACAAAAGTGCAAAATAGAAAGTTTTTACTTCTAGCTGGAGATGGTATAGGTCCAGAGGTTGTAAGGGAGGCAAAAAAAATTCTAGAATGGTTTAATAACAATAAATCACTTGATTTTAAAATTGAGGAAGAATTAATCGGTGGTGCGTCAATTGACAAAAATAAAATACCAATAACTGATGAAGTATTCTATAAATCATTAGAGTGTGAAGCTGTTTTAGTAGGTGCCTGTGGAGGACCAAAATGGGACAATCTTGAGTTTTCAAAGAAACCAGAGAGAGCTTTATTAAAATTAAGAAAAGAGCTTAAACTTTTCGCCAACTTAAGGCCAGCAATATGTTTTGACCAACTTATAGACTCATCTACTTTAAAACCAGAAGTAATTTCAGGTTTAGATATAATGATAGTAAGAGAGTTGACAGGAGGAATATACTTCGGTGAGCCAAGAGGAATTGAGCCTATAAAAAATAATGAAAGGAAAGGAATAAATACACATACTTACACAACAAGTGAGATACAAAGAATAGCGAGGACTGCTTTTGAATTAGCTAAAAAAAGAAAAAACAAAGTTACATCTTGTGAAAAATCAAATGTAATGGAAGCAGGTGTTTTGTGGAGGGAAGAAGTTCAAGCATTAAAAGATAAAGAATTTAAAAGTATTGAATTAGAACATATGCTGGCAGATAACTGTGCGATGCAGTTATTACGTAATCCAAAACAATTTGATGTTATTCTTGCTGATAACTTATTTGGGGATATGCTATCTGATGAAGCTGCCATGTTAACAGGTTCTTTGGGTCTTCTCCCATCTGCTTCTTTAGGTTCTAAAGACAAAAACGGTAAGATGAGGTCATTGTATGAGCCCTGTCATGGTTCCGCACCAGATATAGCTGGACAAAATACTGCTAATCCAATTGCAACAATTCTTAGCTTATCAATGGCTTTCAGATACTCGCTTGATTTAGACAAAGAGGCAGACCAACTAGATAAAGCGGTTCAATTAGTTCTAAATGACGGTTTAAGAACAAAAGATATTGTTTCCCCGGGCAAAAAAGAAGTCTCCACCTCTCAAATGGGAGATGCAATTATCTCAAAATTAAAATAAGTTATTAATATGAATTTAGCAATCATCGGAGCGACTGGAAATGTTGGTAGAAAAACGGTAGAGATTTTAGAAAAATCAACTTTAAAGATAGACAAACTTTTCCTTGTCGCCTCTCAAAAAAGTTTAGGTAAAAAAATAGAGTTCAGAAAAAAACAATTAAAAATAATAGAGTTGGATAGCTATAAATTTTCAGATGCAGAAATTACTTTTTTTGCAGCAGGAAGCAAAATTGCAGAAAAATGGGTTCCTATTGCGGCCAAAGAAACTATTGTTATAGATAATTCTAAATATTTCAGAATGAAGAAAGAAGTGCCTCTAGTAGTTACAGAAGTAAACTCCGAAGATCTTGCAAAACATAATAATATTATATCTAATCCAAATTGTTCTACAATTCAGTTGGTTTTGGTCCTCAAACCTCTTCATGACAGATTTAAGATTAAAAGAGTTGTTGTTTCGACTTATCAAGCAGTTTCAGGAGCAGGTAAAGCTGCAATGGATGAACTTTTATCTCAGACACATGATCATCTTGGAGGTAAAGAAATTATTTCAAAAAACTTTACCAAACAGATTGCTTTTAATGTTATTCCGCATATAGACTCTTTTGTCGATGGCGGCTACACAAATGAAGAATGGAAAATGGAGCATGAAACGCAAAAGATTCTAGATAAAAATGTAAAAGTAACCGCAACATGTGTAAGAGTTCCAGTTAAAACTTCTCATTCAGAGTCTGTCAATATAGAATTTGAAAAAGATTATGATTTAAAAGAACTCAAAAATATTCTATCGAGATCCCCAGGTTGCAAAGTGATAGATGAACAAGTTGACGGAGGATATATAACGCCAGTTGAAGCTGAAGGAGAATATAAAACTTACATATCTAGAATTAGAAAAGACAATTCAAATAATAAAGCAGTCAATTTGTGGATCGTTTCAGACAATCTTTTAAAAGGAGCTGCTTTAAACACTGTTCAAATAGCTGAGGAATTAGTAAAATAGAAATATGAATTACGATAAAAATCCACTCACTCCTCATTTACAGATTTATAAATGGCACATATCTTCACTGCTATCTATAACCCATAGGATAGTTGGGGTTTTAAATTTTTTTGCAATAGTTTTAATTTGTTTTTGGATATTATCTTTTAATTTTAATCAAGATTTTTTTAATTATGGGACAACTCTACTTTCATCAAATTTAGGAAAATTTATTTTAATTACCTTATGTTGGTCTTTCAGCTTCTTCGTATTAAATGAAATCCGACACTTAGCTTGGGATTTAGGTTTTGGATTTGATTTAAAAATTTCTAGAATAACTGGATTATTGACTATTATTTTTTCATTTATTTTTGCAATTATTTTGGTTTTATTAGGAGCAAATTTATAACAATGAATAGATCGACAAAAAAATGGATATTTATTAAAATCAGTTCATTTGTACTATTGCCTTTGATGGTCTGGTTCATTTACAATTTTGCTATGATAGCCTCCAATGAACCTGGTGAAATTATTGATCTTTTAGCCTCTCAACCAGGAAAATTTATATTTTCCGTTTTTTTAGTAGTTGCTTTTTTCTTTTTTTCCCTAACAATCAGTGAGATTTTTGAGGATTACGTGTCTAGCGAGAAAATCAAAAATGTCGCAAATAAATCTTTGTTTATATTTGCTATAGTATTTTCTTTATTAATTATTATTAATGTTTACAGATTATGAAATCGTATAAAATAATAGATCACGAATACGATATTGTCGTTTTGGGAGCCGGTGGATCTGGTTTAAGAGCAGCCGTAGGTTTATCCGAAGCAGGACTTAAAACAGCCTGTATCTCAAAAGTATTTCCAACGCGTAGTCATACCTCTGCAGCACAAGGTGGTATCTCAGCGGCTTTAGGAAACATGGGTGAGGACGACTGGAGATGGCACATGTATGATACGGTTAAAGGTTCAGACTGGTTAGGAGATCAAGATGCAATAGAATATCTATGTAAAGAAGCTCCGAAGGCTGTGATAGAGCTTGAAAGATATGGTGTTCCCTTTAGCAGAACAAAGGATGGAAAAATTTATCAAAGACCTTTTGGTGGAATGACAAAAAATTACGGTAACGGTACAGCTCAAAGAACTTGTGCAGCAGCAGATAGGACCGGTCATGCTATCTTACACACTTTGTACGGCCAAGCTCTCAAACATAAAACGGAATTTTTTATAGAATACTTCGCTTTAGATTTAATTATGAATAACGGTGAATGCAAAGGAGTAATTGCTTGGAATTTAAACGACGGAACAATTCATAGATTTAGATCTCACATAACAATTATAGCAACTGGCGGATACGGAAAAATTTATTATTCAGCGACATCAGCACATACCTGCACTGGAGATGGAAACGGCATGGTTCTTAGAGCCGGATTGCCATTACAAGATATGGAATTTGTTCAGTTTCACCCTACTGGTATATATGGAGTTGGTTGTTTAATTTCAGAGGGAGTAAGGGGAGAAGGAGGATATCTTCTCAATTCAGAGGGCGAGAGATTTATGGAGAGATATGCCCCTACAGCAAAAGATTTAGCTTCGAGAGATGTAGTAAGCAGATCTATAGAAATGGAAATTAACGAAGGTAGAGGTGTGGGAAAAGAAAAAGATCACGTATATTTACATCTAGATCATATTGATCAAAAAGTAATTGATGAGAAATTACCTGGCATAGCTGAGTCAGCAAAAACCTTTTCAGGAGTTGACGTTACTAAAGAACCAATTCCTGTAGTTCCTACGGTACATTATAATATGGGAGGCATACCAACTAATTATAAAGCAGAAGTTTTAACTTTAAACGGATCAGAAAAAACAGTAAATGGCCTTATGGCTATAGGAGAAGCAGCTTGTGTGTCAGTACATGGTGCAAATAGACTTGGCTCTAATTCTTTAATTGATCTTGTAGTATTTGGTAAAGCCGCAGCGAAAAGAGCTTCAGAATTAGTTAAACCGGGCACACCACATGAAAAACTATCTGATGGAGAAACTGATAAATGCTTGGATAGATTCGACAAAATAAGAAACTCAAAAGGTGGAACTAAAACTTCAGATCTCAGACTCTCAATGCAAAAAACTATGCAAAGTAAGTGCGCAGTATTTAGAACTGAAAAAACTTTGAAAGAAGGAGTTGACTCAATTAGGGAACCACTCAAGGGGATGTCTGATTTATCAGTAAAAGATAAATCGCTATTATTTAATACAGACCTTGTCGAGTCATTAGAATTTGATAACTTAATTAGACAAGCAATAACTACAATGGATAGTGCTTATCATAGAAAAGAAAGTCGAGGCGCACATGCAAGAGAAGATTTTGTAAAAAGAGACGATAAAAACTATATGAAACACACTCTTGCGTGGCATGATGGAGACAAGGTTAAGATTAAATACAGAGATGTTCATTCAAGAACTTTAACTAACGATGTCCAATATTTTCCACCAAAAGAACGAGTATATTAATGGCAGAGTTTAGCCTTCCCTCTAACTCGAAAATACTTAAAGGTGACTACTACAAAGACATAACTGGATCTAAAAATATTAAAAAAGTTAATGTTTATAGATGGAATCCTGAAGATAGCAAAAATCCAAGAATCGACACTTTCGAAGTAGATATGAATAATTGTGGTCCAAAAGTTCTTGATATTTTGTTTAAAATAAAAAATGAGATTGATCCATCACTTACGTTTAGAAGGTCCTGTGCTCATGGTGTTTGTGGTTCATGCGCAATGAATGTAGGCGGAGTTAACACATTATCCTGTATTAAATCTCATTCGGATATTAAAGGAGATTTAAATATTTATCCTTTACCACATTTAAGAGTCGTTAAGGATTTAATAGGTGATTTAAGCAATTTATATAAACAATATGAGTCAATTCAACCTTGGCTAAAAACATCAAAAACAGATGCAGAAAAAAACGAAATTAACCAATCTCAAAAAGATAGGTCAAAGCTGGACGGGTATTACGAATGTATTTTGTGTGCTTGTTGTTCAACTTCATGCCCAAGCTATTGGTGGAATGGTGATAAGTATTTAGGGCCCGCAGTTCTTCTTCAAGCATATAGGTGGATTAATGACAGTAGAGACGAAGAGAGGAAAGAAAGACTTCAAAAAGTTGCAGACGAACTCAAATTATATAGATGTCATACTATTATGAATTGTACCAATTCATGTCCTAAAGGTCTAAATCCCGCGAAAGCTATTGCATCTATTAAAAAAATGCTTGCAACAAGTTAAAAGCTTATTTATTCAATCTATAAGATGGATATTATTGAACATTATGTAGGTGGAAAGAAATTTTCAGGGTCATCTAAAAGAAGTGGTAAAGTTTTCAATCCAGCCACAGGAGAACAAACGGCTAATGTAAAATTGGCATCTAAAGATGATCTTAATAAAACAGTTGAAGTTGCTAAAAAAGCTTTTTTAGAATGGTCAAATAAGCCTCCCTTACAAAGAGCGAGAGTATTATTTAAATATAAGGAACTGATAGAAAAAAATTCTAATGAATTAACAAAATTGATCGTAAATGAGCATGGCAAAGTCTTTGAGGACGCAAAAGGATCTCTTACAAGGGGTTTAGAAGTTGTGGAATTCGCTTGCGGAATACCACAACTTCTAAAAGGAGAATTTACAGAAAATGTAGGTACGAATGTAGATAGCTGGTCATTAAGACAACCATTAGGAGTTTGTGCAGGAATAACTCCCTTTAACTTTCCAGCAATGGTCCCCATGTGGATGTTTCCAATGGCTATAGCTTGTGGAAATTCATTTATATTAAAACCTTCAGAAAAAGATCCCTCATGCTCTATTCGTTTGGCAGAATTATTTAGTGAGGCCGGTCTTCCAGCAGGCGTTATAAACGTTGTTAATGGCGACAAAGAATCGGTCGATGCAATAATTGAAAATAAAGATATAGCCGCTGTAAGTTTTGTTGGATCTACTCCAATAGCAAAATATATTTATGAAAATTGTGCAAAACAGGAGAAAAGAGTTCAGGCATTAGGTGGTGCAAAAAACCATTGTGTTGTGATGCCAGATTGTGATTTGGATCAAGCAGTAAATGGTTTAATGGGAGCTGCCTATGGCTCTGCAGGAGAAAGATGTATGGCTCAATCAGTTGCAGTTGCAGTAGGAGGGATAGGAGATAAATTAGTAGATAGTTTAACTAAAAAAGTAGAGTCATTAAGAGTCGGTCCTGGAATGGACAAAAAATCTGAAATGGGTCCATTAGTTACTAGAGAACATATGGAAAAAGTAAAAGGATATGTCGATTTGGGCGTAAAAGAGGGAGCAAAGCTTTTAGTAGATGGCAGAAATCTCAAATTACAAGGATATGAAAATGGATTTTATCTTGGAGGATGTTTATTTGATCATGTTAAAAAAAATATGAGAATTTACAAAGAAGAAATTTTTGGTCCGGTGTTATCTGTTGTGAGGGCCAAAACATTTGAGGAGGCGTTGGAACTGGTCAATGATCATGAGTTTGGAAATGGTGTTAGTGTTTTTACAAGAGATGGCGATACCGGAAGAACATTTTCATCAAAAGTTAAGATTGGAATGGTAGGGATAAATATTCCCATTCCTGTTCCAATGGCCTTTCACAGTTTTGGCGGTTGGAAGAGGTCATTATTTGGTGACCAACATATGCATGGACCTGAAGGTGTAAGATTTTATACAAAGTTAAAGACAATTACATCACGATGGCCTTCTGGTGTTCGGTCTAATCCGGAATTTACAATGCCAACAATGAAATAATATATGAAAAAAATTTCTTTAATTGGTGCAGGTCAAATAGGAGGTACATTAGCTCATCTAATAGCTTTAAAAAAAATAGCCAATGTAGTTTTATTTGATGTTGCAGAAGGTTTAGCTAAAGGAAAAGCTTTAGATATTGCACAATCATCTTCGGTCGAAGGCTTTGATGTAAGTATTAAGGGAACAAGCAATTATGAGGATACTAAAGGATCTGACGTAATAATCGTTACAGCTGGCGTGCCTAGAAAACCTGGGATGTCAAGAGATGACTTATTATCTATAAATCTTAAAATCATAAAACAAGTTTCTAATGGAATCAAAGATACATCACCCAATGCGTTTGTTATATGTATTACGAATCCACTAGACATAATAGTTTTAGCTTTACAAAAATATACTAAATTTAAACACAATAAAGTCGTAGGTATGGCTGGTATTCTAGATACATCCAGATTTAAATATTTTTTATCAGAGGAGCTTGAAGTACCAACAAGTAAGATCAAGTCTTTTGTATTAGGTGGTCATGGGGATACAATGGTCGCTATGCTACATAATACTTTAGTTGATGGTAAACCTATTTTAGAACTTTTAAAAAGTGGAAAAATTAAAAAAGAAAAATTAGATTCAATAATTGAAAGAACAAAAAACGGGGGGGCCGAAATCGTAAAATTTTTAGAAAAAGGCTCAGCATTTTATGCTCCCGCCTCATCTGGAATAGAAATGGCCGAAAGCTATCTCAATAATCAAAAAAAACAATTACCTTGCGCAGCATTTTTAAATGGAGAGTATGGAGTAACAAACTTGTATGTTGGAGTTCCAGTTGTAATAGGCTCAAACGGTGTTGAGAAAATTATAGAGATAAAATTGAGCAGTGATGAAAAGGATAATTTTGATAAATCAATAACCGCGGTTAAAAATCTCTATGAGTCAGCTTTAAAAATTGATCCATCTCTTAAAATATGAGAAAGAATAAATTTTTTAAGATACTTCTTGCCACAATGATATTAATAGTAACTTTTATTGCTGGGCATGAAAATCCTGAAATTATTAATAATACGAAAAAATTGTTTTTAACATTCAATAATTTAGATAAAAAATCTGCAAAACAAAAAACTCAAAAAAAAGAAGCGGTGAAATTTGAGACAGTTATTGACGCAAATTCCTTCAAATTTCGATATGAAAATATTCTTTCGTTTGAAGAAAAAACTGCCAGTTTAATCTTTGAAGACACAAAGGCAGATAGCTACAAAATCTTTACCCAGAGCGGATTTTTAATTGATAAAAAAAAACAAAAATTAAACATGCCAGAAAATTTTTATACAGATCAGGATGGTGGCATAAAAAGTGCTTTTAAAATTGATGATGATTACTATGTTTTATTTTCACAAAAAGAGGGAAATTGTTTTTTTGCATCTATAATTAAACTTGCTAATAAGGAAAAGATTATTAAAAGCAAATGTATTCCTGATTCTCAAAATATCAATTTTGCTGGACTTGGTGGCGCTTATATTTTTAAAGATGACAAACTACTCATCTCTATTGGAACGCCGACCCATATTTCTGATGTTATTGATTTATTATCTCAAAACGAAGACTCTATTTTCGGTAAAATAATTTCCTTCGAAATTGAAGATTTAAAAAAAAAAAACCAAAAAGTTGAATATGATTATTTTAGCAGAGGTCACAGAAATCCACAGGGATTAGTAAAATACAAAACTAAAATATTTTCACTTGAACATGGACCACAAGGAGGAGATGAACTTAATGAGATTGTAAAAAATTCAAATTATGGATGGCCTAAGTCATCCTTAGGTACAAGATATAATGATGGAAAAAGTTTTTCTCGATCACATGAAAAATTGGGATACAAGGGTCCCATTTACACTTTTTTACCAGCAGTCGCACCCTCAGCTTTAAACAAATGTCCCGAAGAACTATCAGGCTATTATGAGGGAATGATTTGTTTAATTGGTCTTAGTCTGAAAGAAATGTCATTGTTTATTTTTTTACTTAATGAAAATAACTCAAATTTAATTAACATAGAAAAAATAAAATTAGATAAAAGACTTAGACATTTTGGTTTAACTCCCCAAGGAGATTTATTTGTTGACGACGACGGATATTTTTTTTTCACATCAGACACTTATGGACTTTTTAAAGGTAAATTTTCTGATTTTAGATAATCTACAACTTTCTCAAAACAATCTGTCTGCCCATAGCAAAAATGTTTGGAAATAGTTTCACTAGCAAGTTGTCAAAAGAATTTAAAATTTTTAAAAAAAATAGATTAAGAGGAATATAAAACGTCTTTGATGTAACACCACCTGAATTTAAGAAAACAAAGCATTCATAAAATTTTTCGTGGTCTATTTTAAATTTTTCTCCAAATTTTTCATCAAATTTATCAATGTCGTCAAAAATTAGATGAGGAATTGCAATATTACCTGACCATCTGTCATCTTCATCAGACATGGGTTGATTTTCATCCCAAACGTTTTTCGTAAAATCAAATCCTTCGTGCTTCATAATAATTGTAATTAATTGAAAAATTACTGAACAATATGCCTCTTGTATAATTAGTTTTCCACCACGTTTTAAAATTCGGTGCATTTCTTTTAAAAATTTTATTGGGTATGGAACATGATGTATCATATTGACAGCTATAATGAAGTCATAATTGTTCGATTTAAAGTCTGTTTTTTGCGCATCAACGTTTTTGAAATCTAAATGTTGATACATAGCTAAATCACTTATCTTAAAATTTTTGTTTTTTATATATTGTTTTGAAAACCCACCCCCAGCACCAACTTCTAATCCAACATTTTTTTCGTTTATAAATTCTTTCATCCAACTGAATCTATTTTTCAATAAAAAATTAAGATTCTTATTTTTATTTAACTTGAACTCTTTAATCGCATTCTCAACGTCACCAATTTTTTTCATTCTATTAGATTCTGAGTCAAAAAGGGCTTTTTGGGTGATTTTAATCATAGCTTTTAATATTAAAAAAATTATTTTTGCATTAGACTGTACTTCTTATATATATATTTTTAAATATAATTAATAAAAATTTTAACATGAAGTTAAATTACGAGAATCTCTCGAAAAAGTATTTAAATTTTTTCGAAAATAAAGATAGATGCGATTTTGCTCTTACTGATGTTTTATTTGCGTTTGAAGAACTTTACGATTGTATTAATAAACCTTCAATTAACTCGATTTTAGAAATAGGGTCTGGAACAGGTATTTTACTAAATGAATTCAGTAAATATTTTCCTAGTAAAAAATTTATAGGACTTGACCCTTATGAAAGTGGCTTTCATAATTACGAAGATATAACAAATGAATTAAAGAAAAAAGATAATTTGAATTTCATAAAAGGCCATCTCAAAGATTTTGATAAAAAGTTAAAATTTGATCTCATCTTCTCTTTTAATGTTTTCGAGCACGTGGAAAATCAATTAGATTTTGTGAAAATATCTTACGATTTGTTAAAAGACGGGGGAAAAAAATTAATTTTTTTCCCGAATTACGATTTCCCTTACGAACCTCATTTTGTAATACCTCTAATTATAAATAAATCCATAACTTATAAACTTTTTAAAAATAGAATTGTTAAACACGAAGCAATTACAAAAGAAAAAGGATTATGGGAAGGGCTAAACTTTAATGGTAAAAAAAAAATTGAAAAAATGCTACATGAACAAAAAATCGAATTTGAATTTGATGAAACTATTAAAGATAAGTTATTTCAAAGAATAAAAGATGATCAATCAAAATATTTTAGAAAAAGACAAAATTTTGTTTCAAATTTAGCTTTATTAAGTAAAAAAATTTATCTTGATAAACTTGTTTTTAATTTTTTGAAAATACCATTTCCATATCTAAAACTAATTATTAAAAAAAAATATGAGTAAAATTCAAAATATATTGATTATATTTTTTTTATCTATTTTTTCTTTTTCTATAAATTTTTATTTTGGTAACATCGGTGTTTTTCCAATCGATACTTTTGCCTATTTTGACACTGGATATTTAATTTTGAAAGGACAAATCCCAATTAAAGATTTCTGGATCTCAACAGGATTTGGTGTTGATATACTTCAATCGATTTTTTTTAAAATCTTTGGAATTAATTGGAATAGTTATTTAATTCATTCTTCTTTTGCAAATATGTTTGCTTGCTTATTTTCTTATTTCTTTTTTTTAAAGTTTAACTTGAATAAAAACTTAATTTTTTCTTACTGTATACTAATATCAGCCCTTCTTTATCCATTAGTAGGAACGCCATTTGCTTATCAGCATGCTTTTATATTTTCATTACTTGGTTTGTTTGTACTGTGCTTAGCAATAAAAGAGGACAAAAAAAGCTCATGGTTTTTTCTTCCTGTAATTTTTTTAATGTCGTTTTTATTTATGCAAACTCCAAGTATTTACATTATAATTCTTTCCATTATCATTATTTTTGTAAATTTATTAATATCTAAAAATTATAAAAATATTCTACTTTTAGTATCTGGTTCTTTTATTTCTTTGATATTTTTATTTTTGATTTTGTTAAATTTCAATATTCAATTTTATGATTTTTTAAATCAATATATTTTTTTCCCATCGTCCATTGGTTTAAGTAGAATCTTTAACGAGGATAGCGCATTTATTGCCCTAAGTTCAAACTTTAATTTCAAAAGTGTAATCGGTCATTTTAAATTTTTTCATATTCTTTTGATATTTTTGGTTTTTTGTTTAATAAGATGTCCTGATTTAAAAGAAAAAAAAAAAAATCAAGATTTTATTATTTTTATAATTATAATTTTGTCTAGCTATCTATTTATTTTCAATCAACTAATTACCGCAAATCAAACTTTTATATTCTCACTTATTCCGATCTTAGGGTTATTTGCGCATTACGGAATTTCTCGATATTTTAATAAAAAAAATTATTTGAACTTTTTTGTAATTATAATTGTCAGTATTTCGTCTATAAAATACTTTAATGATTATGTTCTAAAAAGAAAATTTATAGACTTACAATCTGTAGATCTTAACTACGCAATTAATGCGAATAACTTAAGCCCTAAATTCAGAGGATTAAAATGGATTACCCCTGTCTACTCAAAAAATCCTAAGAAAGAAATAAACGTAATAAATCAAAGTTTAACTGAGATTAAAGCTGACGAGAGAATCAAAATGGTGATCACTGATTACCAGTTTTATTCTATTTTACTTGACGAAAATTTACACAATCTAAATAGATGGTACACCCACGATAATAATAGTTATCCTCTTAATAATAACAAGTATTTTGATTTATATAAAAATTTCATCAATAACAAAATTAAAAATAACAACATTGAAGTTATTTATATTATTGATAGTAATGCTAAAAATAATATAAATATTAACAATTTTAAAACTTTTTTACCTGAATATTGCTTTGATAGTGTTCAAATAGTTGAAAAGGTTTTTTCTAAGCATGAGATAAATAAATGTTGACTAGATTATGAATATTCATGAGCATCAAGCAAAAAAGATTTTAAAAGATCATGGCGCTCCAGTTTCTAATGGAGTTGTAATTTTATCTTTAAACGATATATCTACAGAAATTAAAAAACTTAAGTCTAAAAAATTTGTTGTTAAAGCACAGATCCATGCTGGTGGTCGAGGTAAGGCTGGAGGAGTCAAACTGGTCTCTGATTTTGATAAGCTTCGGCAGGAAATTACCAATATGTTTGGTAAAAAATTGATAACCCATCAAACTGGACCTGACGGAAAAGAAGTCAAAAGAGTTTATGTTGAGGAAGCATCAGATATATCAAAAGAGTTATATCTCTCCTGTTTAGTGGATAGAGCATCGTCAAAAATTGCTTTCATAAGTAGTATTGAAGGTGGAGTTGATATTGAAAAAGTTGCCGAAGAAAGTCCTGAAAAAATAATCACAAATAAATTCCCTCTTAAAGATAAACTCAGCGAGCAAGATATAAAAGACGTATTGAAGCCTTTTAATTTAGATGACAAACAATTTATTGATGGAAAAAAAATTGTTAATGCTCTTTATGAAATACTCTTAAAAAAAGATGCCACTCTAATTGAGATAAATCCATTAATTATTACAACTAATGGTAAATTAATTTGTTTGGATGCAAAAGTGAATTTTGATGATAATGCACTTTTTAGACAACTAGATATTTATAAGCTTAGAGATCTAAACGAAGAAGATCCAGCTGAAATTGAGGCAAGCAAAAACGAATTAGCTTATATTAAATTAAATGGAACGATTGGATGCATGGTGAATGGCGCCGGATTAGCAATGGCTACAATGGACATCATTAAATTATATGGGCAAGAACCGGCAAATTTTTTAGATGTAGGAGGCGGCGCATCAAAAGAAAAAGTTGAAGCTCCATTTAAACTCATTTTGTCGGATAAGAATGTTAAAGGCATTCTTGTTAATATTTTTGGAGGCATAATGCGATGCGATGTGCTTGCACAGGGTGTGGTAGATGCAGCAAAAGAGACCAGGTTAAAAGTACCATTAGTTGTTAGATTAGCTGGCACAAATTTTATAGAGGGTAAAGAAATTTTAGAAAAATCAGGATTGAAAATATTATCAGCTACAGACTTAAATAATGCGGCAAAAAAAATAGTAGAGGCAATTAAATAAATGTCTGTTTTGATTGACAAGAATACAAAAGTTATTTGCCAGGGTTTTACTGGTACTCATGGAACATTTCATTCTGAACAAGCAATAAAGTATGGAACAAATTTAGTTGGAGGAGTTACGCCAAAAAAAGGTGGACAAAAACATTTAGGATTGCCGGTGTTTAATTCAGTCCAAGAAGCAAAAGACAAAGTTAAACCCGACGCCACTATGATATATGTTCCTCCTAAGTTTGCTGCAAACGCAATCATAGAGGCATCAGATGCTGAAATTGAATTAATAGTCTGTATTACTGAGGGCATACCAGTTATAGACATGCTTAAAGTCAAAAACAATTTAGAAAAAAGTAAAAGTAGGCTCATCGGTCCTAATTGTCCAGGAATAATAACACCAGATGAATGTAAGATAGGAATTATGCCAGGCAACATCCATAAAAAAGGATCAGTGGGTGTGGTGTCTAGATCTGGAACACTCACATATGAAGCGGTTGCCCAAACTTCAGAGGCAGGTCTAGGCCAGTCCACATGTATTGGCATTGGTGGTGACCCAATAAATGGGACCAATTTTATAGATTGTCTAGAACTCTTCCTAAGGGACGAGAAAACTGAGTCAATAATTATGATTGGAGAAATTGGAGGAACTGCAGAGGAAGAAGCAGCAGAATTTTTAAAAAAATTTAATATAAAAAAACCAATAGTTGGATTTATTGCTGGGCTCACTGCCCCTCCAGGCAGAAGAATGGGTCATGCCGGGGCCATTATTTCTGGAGGCAAAGGTGGCGCAGAGGATAAGATTGAAAAAATGAAATCAGCTGACATAATAATCTCCAAATCACCAGCAGATATAGGCAAAACTCTTTATAAGAAACTTAATACTTGATTTTTGAAATTTTATGTTAAAATAAGAAAATGTCCTCGTATAAAGATAATCAGATTTATAAAAAAACTTCCTTTTTAGCAGGCGCTAGCTCAAAATTGATAGAGGAATTATATTCTCAGTATCTAATTGATCCAGACAGTTTATCTCAAGATTGGCAGACTTTTTTCGAAGGTTTAGGTGACGAGAAAAATGCAATTCTTAGTAATTTCAATGGTCCAAGCTGGTCACCAAAAAAAAAAATTACAAAATTAAAAAAAATTGAAACTAAAGAAAACAAAGTAAGTGAGGAAACACAAAACTTTGATCAAACACAACAAGCAGCCAAGGACTCTGTTCGAGCAATAATGTTAATACGTGCTTATAGAATACGTGGCCACTTAACAGCAAATCTAGACCCTTTAAAAATACAAAAAAAAGATGAACATCCTGAACTACAACCCGAGACTTATGGCTTCAATGGTAAAGATTATGAGAGAAATATTTTTTTGGATGGCGTTCTTGGTCTTCAATATGCAAGTTTAAAAAGAATTCTGGATATTCTTAAAAAAACTTACTCATCAAAAATAGGTTATGAATTTATGCACATGAGTGATCCAGATGAGAAAGCTTGGATAAGAGATAGAATTGAGGGTCCAGAAAAAAAAGTGGCTTTCACAGATAAAGGAAAAAAAGCAATTTTCAACAAGTTAGTTGAAGCAGAGGGATTTGAAAAGTATCTTCACGTAAAGTTTGTAGGTACAAAAAGATTTGGTTTAGACGGAGCAGAGTCTCTAATTCCAGCATTAGAACAAATAATTAAAAGAGGTGGAAACTTAGGAGTAAAAGAAATTAAAATAGGAATGCCTCATAGAGGTAGATTGAATGTTCTAGCTAATGTGATGGGTAAGCCATTTAAGGCTATTTTTAGTGAATTTTTTGGAAAAAAAGTATCCGCAAAAAAAGATTTTGAAGGAGATGTAAAATATCACTTAGGAGCCTCTTCAAATAGAGAGTTTGATGAAAATATTGTTCATATAAGCCTTACGGATAATCCCTCTCATTTAGAGGCAGTTAATCCTGTAGTTCTTGGGCAAGTAAGAGCTAAACAATTTTTTCATAACGATCCGAAAAGAAAAAAAGTAGTTCCAGTTTTAATTCACGGTGATGCTGCATTTGCAGGACAAGGAGTAGTCGCAGAGTGTTTTGCGATGTCAGGCTTACCTGGGCACAACACTGGTGGAACTATACATCTTATTGTTAACAATCAAATTGGATTTACTACTGCACCTAGATTTGCTCGTTCATCTCCATATCCCTCTGACGTTGCTAAATTAGCGCAAGCACCAATTTTTCATGTAAATGGTGATGATCCCGAAGCTGTTGTGCACTGCGCAAAAATTGCAACAGAATACAGACAAAAATTTAATAGGGACGTTGTTATTGATATGGTGTGTTATAGACGATATGGACACAATGAGGGAGATGAACCTTCATTCACTCAGCCTTTAATGTATAAAGTAATAAAAACTCAACCAACAACTCTTTCAATATATGGCAATCAATTACATAAAGAAGGATTAATTCTTAACGAGCAAATTCAAGAAGATAAAAAAAAATTTAAAGATTTTTTAGAAAAAGAGTACAAAGCATCTGAAAATTACAAATCCGAACTAAAATGGTTTGATGGTGTTTGGTCTCGATTTAAACCTGGCTTAGGAAAAGACAAAAGAGGTGTTAGCGGAGTGGAAAGATCTAAATTAATAGATATTGGAAAAAAAATATCAAAAATTCCAGATGATTTTAAAATTCATAAAACTTTATCTAAAATTTTTGATTTACGACTGAAAAAATTTGACGACAATGGACCAATTGATTGGTCCACGGCAGAGGCATTAGCGTTCGGAACACTTTTAGAAGAAGGTTTTTCTGTGAGACTTTCTGGCCAAGATTCTGGAAGGGGAACTTTCAGCCAAAGGCATGCAGTCGTAAGAAATCAAGAAAATCATCAAAGATATGTACCGCTCAACAACATATCAAGTAATCAAAAAAAATTCGAAATAATTGACAGTTTACTTTCTGAGCTTGCAGTTCTAGGATTTGAGTTTGGCTATTCATTATCTGAACCAGATACGTTGGTGTTGTGGGAAGCGCAATTTGGTGATTTCGCAAATGGAGCTCAAGTAATTATCGATCAATTTATAACGTCAGGGGAAGCCAAATGGGGCAGAGCTAGTGGCCTAGTGATGCTGCTACCTCATGGTTATGAGGGTCAAGGACCTGAACATTCATCAGCAAGATTAGAGAGATTTTTGCAAATGTGCGCAGGAGAAAATATTCAGGTTATTAATTGTACTACTCCAGCAAACTATTTTCACGCACTAAGAAGACAATTACATCGAGAATTTAGAAAACCATTGATAATTATGACACCTAAATCATTATTAAGAAATAAAAGATGTATATCATTCATAAAAGACTTTACAAAAAAAAATTCGTTCCACAGAGTTTTGGAGGATCATGCATATGAAAAAAACAATAATCTTCTTGAACTTAAAAAAGATCAAAAGATTAAAAAGGTTATAATGTGTTCAGGTAAAATTTATTTTGATTTAATTGACGCAAGAGAAAAATCAAAAAATAATGAAGTTACTTTTATTAGAATAGAGCAACTTTATCCATTCCCTGTAAAAACGTTAGCCTTACTTTTAAAGAGATATAAAAATGCAGATTTTATTTGGTGTCAAGAAGAGCCTAAAAATATGGGCGCTTGGAATACTGTGAGAAATTATATAGATCGAACTCTTGAAATAACTCGATTGAAGATAAAAAAAGTTAAATTTGTGGGTAGAAAACCATCTTCATCTACTGCGACTGGAAATCTTAATAAACATGTTGCACAACAAAGAGAAATATTAGAAAAGATAGTAGGAAAGTATAATTAATGTCAAATAAAATTTTAGTTCCAACACTCGGAGAGTCAATTACCGAGGCTACAGTTTCAAAATGGCTGAAATCCAAAGGTGAAAAAGTAAATTCAGATGAACCTTTAGTAGAACTTGAAACGGACAAAGTTAATATAGAAGTTCCAGCACCGTCGAATGGTGTACTAGAGACCATATCTGCGAAGGAGGGTCAAACGGTAAATGTTGGAGCAACTCTAGGTACTATTGGCCAATCTAAGATGCCAGTCGAAAAAAAAAATTTTAAAGTAAAAGAAAAAGCACTTCAAGATTACAAGCCTCCATTAAAAATAGATAATGAAATTAAAGAACAAGCTAGCAAAAAAAATGAAAAAGAAACAGACTCTAGTCCTAAAATGGATGAGATGAAAAACTCTAATGGTGTAACTAAAAAAGAAGAGCCTTTAATTCTTTCAAATGAATATAAGGAAGTTAGAGCTGAGGCTACTAAATCTGTCTCACCATCAGCAAGGAAATTAGCTACAGAATCAAATATTAATATCAATCTAGTTGAGGGTTCTGGTAAAAACGGCTTAATCCTAAAAGAGGATGTAATGGCTTTGATGGGAAAAAAACCAAAACCTTCAGAAAGGAAATTAACATTTGGACCTGAGGAAAGAATAAAAATGACTAGATTAAGAATTACTATAGCTAAAAGACTTAAAGAAGCTCAAGAAAATGCCGCTATGTTAACAACATTTAATGAGGTTGATATGAGCGAAGTAATTTCAATGAGAAACCTTTACAAAGAAGAGTTCAATAAACTGTACTCTGTCAAGTTGGGATACATGTCATTTTTTGTAAAAGCTTCAATAATTGGCCTAAAAAACTTTCCAGCAGTTAATTCAGAAATTCAAGGAGACGAGATAGTTTATAAAAACTACTACAATGTAAGTATAGCAGTAGGCACTGATAAAGGATTAGTTGTTCCTGTTCTTAAAAAGTCTGATGAAATGTCATTTGCTGATATTGAAAAAAAAATTGGTGATTTAGGGCAAAAAGCAAGAGATGGAAGAATAACAATAGATGATTTACAAGGTGGCACTTTCACAATAACAAACGGAGGAATATACGGCTCGATGCTATCAACACCCATTTTAAATCCACCTCAATCTGCAGTTTTGGGAATGCATAATATTATTGAAAGACCAACTAATGTAAATGGCGATGTTAAGATTAGACCAATAATGTACTTAGCTTTATCCTATGATCACAGGATTATTGATGGTAAAGAAGCTGTATCATTTTTAAAAATAGTTAAAGAGTCGCTTGAGCAACCGAAAAGACTTTTTTTAAATTTATAAACATGAATAAAAAATTTGACTTAATTGTAATAGGTGGTGGCCCAGGTGGTTATGTCTGCGCAATAAGAGCGGCGCAACTAGGCCTTTCTGTTGCATGTGTCGAAAGCAGAGGAACATTAGGAGGAACATGTTTAAATGTAGGTTGCATTCCCTCAAAAAGCTTGTTGAACCTTTCGGAAAACTACAAAAAAGTAACAAAAGACTTTAACAGTCAAGGTATAGAGGTAAATAATATTAAACTTAATATTGAAAAAATGATGTCAAATAAAAATAAATCAGTTCAGGTTTTAACCAAAGGCGTAGAATTTTTATTTAAAAAAAATAAAGTGACTTACTTAAAAGGAAAGGGAGTAATATTTTCTCCAGAAGATGTCGTAGTTTACAGCGAGGGAGAGAAAAAAAATTATAAAACAAAAAATATTGTTATAGCCACTGGTTCGTCTCCAACTTCAATTCCTGGTATTGAAATTGACGAAATAAACGTTGTTTCCTCGACTGGAGCCTTATCTTTAAGAAGTGTACCCAAAAAATTAACAGTAATAGGGGGAGGTTACATAGGTTTAGAAATGGGTTCAGTATGGTCCAGATTAGGCTCAGAGGTCACTTTAGTAGAATTCTTAGATCACATAACGCCAGGGATGGATAAAGAAATATCTAAAGAATTTCAAAAAATTTTATCAAAACAAGGTATTAAATTTAAACTAAATACTAAAATGACAGCTCTTAAAAAAGATGGCACAAATATTAAAGTAGAATGTCAAGACAATGTGTCAAAAGAAAAATATTCAATTACAACTGACAAAGTTCTAATTGCAGTTGGAAGAAAACCATATACAGAGGGTCTCAATTTAAACAAAATCGGGATTAAAAGAGACAATAAGGGAAGAATAGAAGTTAACGAAAAACTTCAAACAAGTATAAAAAATATTTTTGCAATAGGGGATGTTATTCGTGGACCAATGTTAGCGCATAAAGCTGAGGAAGAAGGCATTGCGGTAGCAGAAATCTTAGCAGGGCAAGCAGGACATGTAAATTATGATGTAATTCCAGGTGTAATTTATACTTCACCTGAAGTTGCTTATGTTGGAAAGACAGAGGAGCAACTTAAATTAAAAAATATTAATTACAAAATTGGTAAATTTCCTTTTATGGCTAATTCAAGAGCAAAAGTGAACAATGAAACTGAAGGTTTTGTAAAGATACTTGCTAATAGAGATACAGATAAGGTTTTAGGAGTACATATTATAGGTCCTCATTGCGGTGATATGATTGCAGAAATGGCTTTAGCTATGGAATTTGGAGCTAGTTCTGAAGATATTGCCCGGACTTGCCATGCTCATCCTACACACACAGAAGCAATAAAAGAGGCAGCATTAGCTGTTGATAAAAGACCAATTCATTTTTAAATATTGTTAATTTTTATAAAATTACAGAATGCAATATCCTGTTCTAATAACAAAAAAGATACAGTTTCCTTTTACTTACAGTTCTGGAAAAATTAAAAATCTTAAAATTGGTGACTTAGTCATAGTCCCTTTTGGTAAATCTGATGAAATTGGAGTTGTTTGGGACAAAGAACAAATCACGTCAAAAAATTTTAAAGTGAGAAATATTAAAAAAAAATTAAATTTTCATCTAAATAAAAATCTTATAAAATTTATAAACGAATTTTCAACTTACAATTTGAGTTCTAAGGGATTAGCTTTAAAATTGTGCCTTAGCAATAAAAATTTTTTTTTAAAAGACGATGAAGTTAAATCTAAAAAAATTTTCTTAAAAAAAAATCTTCTTAAATTAAGTGATGAACAATTTAGAGCTGTAAATCATTTTAGTAAATTTGAAGACAAGTTTAATGTAAGTGTCCTACAAGGCGTAACAGGATCAGGAAAAACTGTAGTTTACTTTGAAAATATAAGAAATATCTTAAATAAAAATCAGCAAGCTCTAGTTTTATTACCTGAGATATATTTAACAAGCCAAATAGAAAAAAGATTTTTTGATTTTTTTGGTTTTAAACCAGACTTATGGCATTCAAAAGTTTCTTTAAAAGAAAAAAGAAAAATATGGCAAGGTGTTGCAAGGAATAAGATAAAAGTTGTCTTAGGTGCTAGATCATCCTTGTTTTTACCTTTTCAAAACTTAAAATTAATCGTAGTAGATGAAGAGCATGACTCGTCATACAAGCAAGAAGAGGGATTAATATACAATGCAAGAGACATGGCTATACTTAGATCTTCAATAGAAAAAATACCAATAAATTTGATTACATCTATACCGTCAATAGAAACTTTCAATAATATAAAGAATAAAAAATACACATCTATAAAATTAAATCAAAGATTTAATAATTTTCCTTTTGCTTCAGCAAAAATAGTTGATTTAAATCTTAAAAAACAAAAAAATAATTATATAGCAGATGAAACTTATAATTTAATCAAAAGGCATATAAACCAGGGAGATCAAGTCCTTTTTTTTATTAACAGAAGAGGGCACTCCGTAATGCTAATATGTAAGAATTGTGGGTTTAGATTTTTATGTGAAAACTGTACAACTTATCTAACTTACCACAAAAATGTAAATAAACTTATTTGTCATTATTGTGGGCAACAAAAAAAGATAGAAAATTTTTGTAAAAAAAATAATCAGTATTGTGACTTTTACAAATATGGTCCGGGAGTAGAAAAAATATTTGAAGAATTGAAAAGTAAATATCCAGAAAAAAATATTGAGATATTTTCAAGTGATTATCTGAAAAGTAAAAAAAAAGGAAAGAAAATTTTAAAAGATATAGAGGAAAATAAAGTAGATATTATTGTAGGAACTCAAATGATTTCAAAAGGTTACAATTTCAATAAACTCAATTGCATAGTCGTGATTGATGCTGATTTCTCTGGAAAAGGTTATGATTTAAGATCTACTGAGAGGAATATTCAATTATTTAATCAGTTAAGTGGGAGGGCAGGACGTTTTTCAAAAGACTCTCTCATTGTCTACCAAAGTCTTTTTCCTTCAAATTTTTCAATAAAAAAGACTTTAATAAATAACCCTGAAGATTTTTTGACAAAAGAACTAAACTTAAGAAAGGAAAACAATTTACCTCCCTTTAAAAGATTAATCGCAATAATAATATCCTCTAGGTCAAAAGAAGTCAGTTTTAAAGGCGCTAAAGAGTTAAAATTAGAATTTTTAAAGAATAAAGATATAGAAGTTTTAGGACCAATAGAGTCACCTCTATCTAAAATTAAGAATTTTTACAGGTCCAGGCTTTTGTTGAAATTTAGCAACGAAAAATTAATGCAAAAAAATATACGAATAATGCTACAAAAACTAACTATTTCCTCTAAAATTAAACTCACGGTTGATGTTGATCCAATAAACTTTTCCTAGTTCTATCTTATCATCTTGATGGAGATAGTCTCTTATGGTACCACCTGACATTCAGAATATTCACGTAAGGTGCAAAATTGGGAAAAAATAGATCATTTTTAACAGAAACTTCAGTAAGGTATGCACTTGCTTTGCTCGAAATTAGCAAAGAAAACTCAAACTTGGATCGTACAAAAAAAGATATAGAAAGTTTGATGCAACTGTACATCGAGAATAAAGATTTTGAGAATATTATAAAAAATCCAACTTATAATAAAAACGAGCAAACTTTAATCGTAAAAAAATTAGCTGAGAAAATCGATTTTTCGGAAACTACATTAAATTTTTTATTTCTCTTAATTGAAAAAAGAAGAATATTTTTCCTCTCAAGTATTCTTAAAAGTTTTCAAAATCTTCTAAACAAAGAAAAAGGCGAGGTAAATGCTGTTCTTACTTCGGCAAAAAAATTGAATGATGGAGAAATTAATAATTTGAGCAAAGAATTATCAAAATCAATCAACAAAAAAATTATGTTAAAATATGAAATAGATCAAAATTTAATTGGAGGTATAAAAGTTCAACTAGGAAGTTTAATGATAGATACATCAATAAAAAACAAATTAAAAAAATTTGAACAAATATTAATGGAAAAATAATGGATATCAACCCATCAGAAATTACAAAAATTTTAAAAGAACAAATTAAAAACTTCGGTAAATCCGCAGAGGTTTCTGAAGTTGGCAAAGTCTTGTCAGTTGGCGACGGTATAGCAAGAGTATATGGTTTAGATAACGTTCAAGCTGGTGAAATGGTCGAGTTTAAAGATGGCTCTAAAGGAATGGCTCTTAACTTAGAAAGTGACAATGTAGGAGTTGTTATATTTGGAGATGATAGAGAAATTAAAGAAGGCGATACTGTTAAAAGAACAAATTCAATTGTAGATGTTCCAGTTGGCAAGGAGTTACTGGGACGTGTAGTAGATGGTTTAGGCAATCCTATTGATGGAAAAGGTAATTTACCATCAAATATTAAAAAAAAAAGAGTTGAAGTCAAAGCTCCAGGAATAATACCGAGACAATCTGTAAATGAACCAATGCAAACTGGACTTAAAGCGATTGATAGTTTGATCCCTATTGGAAGAGGACAAAGAGAACTTATAATCGGTGATAGACAAACAGGGAAAACAGCAGTTGCGATTGATACAATTATAAATCAAAAATCAATTAATGAGTCTGATGATGAAAAAAAAAAATTATATTGTGTTTACGTCGCAATTGGACAAAAAAGATCTACAGTTGCCCAAATTGTAAAAACGCTCGAAGATGCAGGTGCCATGAAATATACAAC
>MDTB01165475.1_pt1 | contig 82020 bp, 84 predicted proteins | sample 811161 | NCBI WGS metagenome assembly MDTB01 (sample SAMN05326650, study PRJNA326480) | marine metagenome | isolation source: seawater | place: Mediterranean Sea | collected 2009 | reverse complement strand
TTTAATTTTCTTGAAATTCTCTAGCTCTATTTCCCCAGGTGTATTTATGTTTTCATTGTGATACTTTAAGGAAACTAACTTAAAATTAGATTTAATCTTATGAGATAAAATTAAATCTCCATTATCTTCTAGTTTATCTATAAGTTTGCTAAATGCTTCCATTTGATTTTGACTTCTATTTTCATCCTCATCATTATTGTTTTTATTTTTTATTTTGATTATTGGATCTGCTTTAAGGGCCAGGTTATTATTAGTTGACATTTCAATATTTTGAAAATTATCATCACTTGTATTTGCTTCAATTTTCTTGCCATTCTCTGACTGAACTTCGAATGGGGTAGGAAGTAATGAGATATAACACAATCTTATCATTGACATCTCAAAATATTGCTTCTGATTTATGGAGGATAGCAATTCTCTAAAATACTTTTGCATCAATTCCCAAAGCCTAATTAAAACATCCATATCAAGTCTATTTGCTAAATCTAAATACTTAGCCTTTTCTGATTCAGATAAAAAATTATCCTCAAATTTTTTAAGAGACTTATATTTAGAAATCTGATAAATGATGTTTAGCAGATCTTTTGCCAAAATCTCCAGGGACTTTCCGGCTTGATAAATTTCATCGACAATAACTAATGTTTCTTTTACATTCCCCTCACAAACCCTCTCAAATAATTCAATTATTTTAGTGAAGTCCTCAATACGAAGTATCTGTTGAATTATTTCTTTGTCCAGTTTTTCTTTATGGATAAGAATATTATCAAGTATGGAGAGTGCATCCCTCATTGAACCCTCAGCACATCTTGCAATTAAGGATGCCGATTCGCTTGGAAGTTGAAATCCCTCAATTTTAGAAATATTTAATACTTGGCTTATTATCACATCCAAACTCATTCTTTTTAATTGTAAATGCTGGCATCTGGATAAAATAGTGATTGGTATTTTCTCTGTTTCCGTTGTAGCCAACAAAAATAAAACATCTATTGGAGGTTCCTCTAATGTTTTTAGCAATGCATTAAATGCGGCTTTTGAAAGCATATGAACTTCATCAATAATGTAGATTTTTTTTTTAGCCGATACGGGTTTATAATTTATATTCTCAATTATTTCTCTAACATCTGAAACTCCAGTTCTACTTGCTGCATCAATTTCTATAATATCAAGATTTTTCTCCTCATTGATGGACCTACAATTTTCACAATGTCCGCAGGGCTCGATTTCATCAAATTTTCTATTCGAACAATTAACTATTTTAGCAATTATTCTTGCGAGTGTAGTTTTTCCTACTCCTCTAGTTCCCGAAAGTAAATAAGCATGAGCAAGACGGTTGTTTAAAATTGCACTCTTAATTATTGTGCAAACTTGCTCCTGACCTCGAAAATCAGAAAGAAGCTTGGGTCTATATTTGCGGGCTAAAACTAAATAATTAAAATTTTTCATTTTTGAAAACTTTGTAGGAGTTGAATTTCAACCCAATAAACATCGTTACGGCTGCTACTTTTCAGTCCTGACCGGTTTGGCGAATATATTGCCTGAATCCAACTCCCATTCAAATTTAGCATTTCTTTTTATCTTTTTAAATTATTTATTAGATTTTGGATCTTTTGCCTCGTAAAAACCAACAATTCGTACGTATTGGGAATATTTTTTTAATTCAATCATAGAATCTTCAAATTCTTTTAGTTTTGGATGAGCCTCAATATCCAACAGAAATGACGATTTTTTAAATTCACTATTAACTACAAAACTTTCAAGTCTAGAAAGATTTATTTTTCTTTTTGCAAAACCGCCGAGTGCATTGTATAAACTCGCTGGTGTGTTTTTAGTTTCAAAGACAATAGTTGTTCTTACATTTTTGCTGAGGTCTACTTCTATGGATTTTTTTGAAAAAACTAAGAACCTTGTAATGTTAAACTTATCGTCCTCTAAATTTTTCTTTAATATTCTTAAACCGTATATTTTAGAGGCGAGGGAAGATGCAATAGCACCTATATTCTTTTTTTTGGACTCTGAAACATAGCTAGCAGCTCCTGCGGTATCAATGAATTTTGAAGATGTAAGTTTTAGTAGTCTCAAATTCTTTTTACATTGAGCTAGTGCCTGCTCATGACTAAAAACCTGTTTTATGTCTGACAATACTGCATTTTTTTTCACCAATAAATTATGTTCGATTCTATGATAAAATTCATGAATAATTTTTAATTTTACATCTCGTAGTATTAGGTGCATATCAGATACTCTGCCAGCAATACTGTTTTCGACAGGAATTAGAGCTAAACAAGATTCATTGGTTTCCACAGATTCTAAAGTATCTTCAAAACTTTTACATGGAAGTGTTTCAAAATCCTTAAAGAACTTTCTGCAAACTAAGTCGGAGTAGGCCCCATGAATCCCCTGAAAAGATATTATTTTTTTAGTCTTCTGCATTATTTTTAAACCTTCTTTTGTAAAAATATCTGGCCTTTCTTAAATCTGAAATGCTATCCACACTTATAGGTTCATGGCTAGTTAATGCAACTTTAATTTTTAAATTGTTATCAAGAGCTCGCATTTGCTCAAGTTTTCTATTTTTTTCATTTCTTGTTTGTTTTAAGCCAATAAATTTTTTCAAACTTAAGGATGTATAAACATATATCCCTATATGATGATACAGATCTTTTAAAGGCGAGTGATTTCTAAAGAAATCCTCGGCAAAACCTACCTCCTTGGAATTCATCTTTACTTTTACTTTAACAACATTCAAGTTACTCCTTTTTTCTTCGGCTAATTTTATCGCTGATGTTGCTATATCAACCGTATTATCATTCATCAGTTTCAATGTTTCTTTTATCAAATCCGAACTAAAGTAAGGCATATCTCCTTGTAGATTTACAATTATTTGATAACCCTTATAAAATCTCTCATAAATTTCATAGATTCGGTCAGAGCCACTTTTGTGGCTTTTTAGAGTTATGTGGGAAGTGATATTATTTCTATCCAAAATTCTTGAAATTTTTTCGTCTCCTGAGGCAACAACAACTTTACCAATTTTCATTTTCTTTATTCTATTAGCTACATGAACAATAAGTGGAACACCGTTAATAGATCGAATTACTTTTTGGGATAATCTGCATGAGCCTAATCTTGCCGGTATAAGCACAATGGTATCTGATTTTTCTTTTTTTGGACGCACGTAATTTAATATTGTAAAACAGATTGTAATATAATGGTATAAAAAACTATATATAAAATAAATATTATATTTTGACTTTGATAAACGAAAGAGATGAAAAAAAAATTACAGAACTTTCTAAAATTTGCAAATAATTTTGCTGATTGGAGCGGAAAAATCTTAATAAATGATTTTTTAAAAAATAATGCTGCCGAATCAAAGTTGGACGGAACTTTTGTCACAAAACTCGATAGGATGATTGAGAAAAAATTTATCTCAAATGTTAAAAAGGTATTTCCTGACCACGGTATTATTGGAGAGGAATATGGATCTTTTAATGAGGAGGCTAAATATGTTTGGGTGATCGATCCTTTGGATGGGACACATAATTTTATCTCTGGAAAACCTTTATTTGGAACTCTTATTTGCTTATTAATAGATGGGATTCCAAGTATAGGTATTCTTGATGTTCCAAAACTATCCGAGAGATGGTTTGGGGGTAGAGAGCTTGGTGTTTATAAAAATCACAAAAAATGCAAAAGAAATACAGAAGAAAATAAAAACTTGAATCAATCGATCATTTCATCAACCACATTGATGATGTTTGACGATGAACACTTTGCAAGGATTAGAAAAATTTATAATGAATCTAAATTTCCAATTTTTGGAACAGACTGCTACGCATATGGCTTACTTCTTTCAGGACAAATAGATTTAATTATTGAATCCAATATGAAACCATGGGATTATTTGGCTCAGGTGTCTCTTATAACCGAATTAGGTGGGATCGTATCTGATTGGTCTGGTAATAAGCTCAACCTAAATTCGACTGGACAAATAATAGCCTCTACATCAAAAAAGTGTTATGAAGAGGCAATGAAAATACTTACTGGAAACAATGTTTAAATATAACACACTTATTTTTTTTTTAATTTTTTTTATAGATACAAATTTTGTTTTTTCTAAACAAGAATTTGGTTATTCATATGGAATAGCAATGCACGGAGATTTAAAATATAAAAAAGGTTTTAAACATTTTGAATATGCTAATCCTGATGCCCCAACTGGTGGAAAGATCAAGTTATCTTCTATCGGAACATTTGATAATCTTAATCCCTACATTCTTAAAGGTGTTCCCGCCTGGAAAGCGGCCTACTTGTTTGAGACGCTAATGAAGTCATCATTTGATGAACCATTTAGTCAATATGGATTATTAGCAGAAGGTGTAAAAGTTCCTAAAGACAGATCATCTGTATCTTTTAAAATTAGAAAAGAAGCAAGATTTTCCGACAATTCACCCGTTCGACCCGAAGATGTAGTTTTTTCTTTCAAAACGCTTATGGCTAAAGGTCATCCAATTTATAAAACTTACTATGGTCAAGTCGCAAGTGTGGAAAAAATTGGTGAATACGAAGTGAAGTTTTTTTTTAAAGGAAAAAAAAATCCCGAATTACCTCTAATAATCGGTTATCAATTACCAATTTTTTCAGAGCAATATTGGAAAAATAGAGAATTTAGTAAAACAACTCTGGAACCTCCACTAGGAAGTGGTCCTTACTTGATATCTGATGTGAAGGCAGGTAGAAGCATTACGCTAAAAAAAAATCCTAACTACTGGGGTAAGAATATAAATGTTAATCAAGGTAGATATAACTTTGACGAAATACATACAGATTATTACAGAGACGAAACAGTGGCATTAGAAGCCTTTAAATCTGGGGCATATGATTTTAAACAGGAAAATTCTTCAAAGAATTGGGCAACTGCTTATAACTTTAGTGCTGTTAAGAAAGGACAGGTACTTGTAGAGGAAATAAAATATCATCGACCCAGTGGGATGCAAGGATTTGCCTACAACACACGAAGATCAATATTTAAAGATAAAATGGTTCGGAAAGCATTATCGTACGCATTTGATTTTGAGTGGTCGAATAGGAATTTATTTTACGGAGCTTACACACGAACTAAAAGCTTTTTTGATAACTCTGAACTATCATCACAGAACATGCCCAACGCAGAGGAATTAAAAATACTTGAAAAGTATAGAGGAAGGATTCCAGATGAAGTTTTCAATACAATTTTTAAACCTCCGAATACAGAAAATGAAGACAATAGCCTTAGAAAAAATTTGAGAACTGCAAGAAGAATACTTAAAAAAGCAGGTTGGGTTATTCAGGACGGAATATTAACTAACGAACAAACTGGAGAAATTATGAGTTTTGAGATCCTGCTTCGTTCACCGCTATTTGAAAGAATTGTTTTACCAATGAAAAGAAATTTAGAAAAACTTGGTGTTTTCATATCCATAAGAACGGTTCAAGATGATTCTCAATATATTAGAAGATTAGAGAATTTCGATTTTGATATGGTTGTCACCAACTATGGATCAATAATCTCCCCTGGAAATGAACAAAAAAATTACTGGAGCTCTCAGACTGCGAATCAACCAGGAAGTCCGAATATCATTGGCGTAGAAAATCCTATTATTGATGAAATTATTGATAGATTAATTTCGGCAAACACTCGTGATGAATTAGTTACCTTAACAAGAGTCTTAGATAGAATCCTATTGTTTAATCATTATCTTATCCCACAATTTCATATTGGTCACTACAGAGTAGCTTATTGGAATAAATTATCGAGACCTGAAATATCACCGAAATATGATTTAGGTTTTGATTTTTGGTGGTTTGATGAACTAAAGGCACAAAAAATTGGAACAATAAAAGAGCCCTTAAAGCAAGAGGACTCAACAAAGAATAAATGGATTTTTGTCTTTCTGTTAGTACCACTATTAATTTTTTTGAAGTTAAGAAGGAAGTCATAGTGCTTAGCTATATAATAAAGCGTTTGTTTTTAATAGTTCCGACTCTATTCGGTATTCTCACTGTGAACTTTCTTATTATCCAAGCTGCTCCAGGTGGCCCCGTAGAAAAAGCAATAGCTCAAATTAAAGGAAACGAAACCTCGGTTACAGAAAGATTTACCTCTTCTGGTGGAGAACAGAAACAAAATCTAAATAGTATAAAGCTAGGTACAATGGAAAGTAAGTATAGAGGCTCTCAGGGTATAGACCCTGACTTAATTGAGGAATTAGAGAAACAATACGGGTTCGATAAACCTCCATTTCAACGCTTTTTTGAAATGCTCAAAAATTATGTTTTATTTGATTTTGGAGAAAGCTTTTACAAAGACAAAAAGGTCATATCACTAATAATTGAGAAATTACCAGTTTCTGTCTCACTTGGGTTATGGACAACTTTATTTGTTTATATGATTTCAATCCCATTAGGAATCAGAAAAGCAATTAAAGATGGATCAAAGTTTGATATTTACTCTTCGTCTATAATAATAATTGGTTACGCAATTCCAGGGTTTTTGTTTGCAATTTTTCTCATTGTTGTTTTTGCGGGAGGAAGTTATCTGGATATCTTTCCAATTCGTGGCTTAGTTTCAGATAACTGGGAGCAACTTAGCATACCAATGAAAATTCTTGATTATTTTTGGCACCTTGCGTTGCCTGTTCTAGCAATGGTAATTGGAGGATTTGCTAGTTTAACAATGTTAACGAAAAATTCATTTCTTGATGAAATAAATAAACAATATGTAATAACAGCTAGAGCAAAGGGAGTAAGTGAGAAGAAAATTCTTTATGGTCATATATTTAGAAATGCTATGTTGATTGTCATCTCTGGTTTTCCAGCCGCTTTTATAAATATCTTATTTACTTCTTCGTTATTAATTGAAGTCATATTTTCTTTAGACGGTCTGGGTTTGTTAGGATTTGAAGCTGCCTTGGGAAGGGATTATCCTGTGGTTTTTGGAAGCTTATATATTTTTACTTTAATTGGTTTACTTCTTAGATTAATAAGTGATTTAACATACGTTTTAATTGATCCTAGGATAGATTTTGAAAATAGAGGGAATTAATCCATGCAATTTTCACCATTAACACTTCGACGTCTAAAAAATTTTAAATCAAATAGAAGAGGTTACTATTCAACATTAGTATTTATGTTTTTATTTTTTATTTCCATTTTTGCTGAAATGATTGCCAATGATAAGCCTCTAATAATTTTTTTTGATGGAAACTTAAAATTCCCAATTATTCAGGAGATTCCAGAAACTTATTTTGGTGGTGAATTTGAAACTGAGGCAGATTATAAAGACCCGTTTGTAAAAGATCTGATAGAGAATAAAGGTTTTTTTTTAATGCCAATGATTGAATATTCATATGATACAATAAATTACGATCTAAGAATACCTTCTCCATCACCTCCAACATTAGAAAACTTGCTTGGTACAGACGATCAAGGAAGAGATGTTTTAGCACGGTTAATATATGGATTTAGAATATCGGTTTTTTTTGGCTTAATTCTTACAGTTTTATCAAGCTTTATTGGCATAATTGTTGGAGGCGTACAGGGATATTATGGAGGAAAAATAGACCTATTCGGACAAAGATTTATTGAAATTTGGTCAGGATTACCTGTCCTATATTTATTAATTATTATCTCAAGTTTTATCGAGCCTAGTTTTTGGATACTTCTTTTTATAATGCTACTTTTCAGTTGGATGTCGCTTGAAGGTGTTGTCAGAGCTGAGTTTCTAAGGGCACGTAATTTTGAGTATATTAAAGCAGCTAAAGCTCTAGGTGTTAGTAATCTAAATATAATGTATAGGCATGTTCTGCCTAATGCTATGGTAGCCACATTGACATTAATGCCATTTATTCTATCAGGATCCATTGCTACTTTAACTTCTTTGGATTTTCTTGGCTTTGGTTTACCTCCTGGTTCACCATCATTAGGAGAAATGGTAGCTCAAGGTAAAGCAAATCTTCAAGCCCCTTGGTTGGGATTATCTGCTTTCATCACTCTGTCTTTGCAACTAAGTCTACTTGTTTTTGTCGGTGAGGCTGTTAGAGATGCCTTCGATCCCAGAAAGGTTATTTAGAGGTGAATAAAAAAATATTAGATATTAAAGATCTAAGTATTACATTTGGATTTAATAATCAAGTTGTAGAAGCTGTAAAGAAAAGTAGTTTCCAGCTTTACCAAGGCGAATGTTTGGCAATTGTTGGAGAAAGTGGATCAGGAAAATCTGTAACTGCACTCTCTATAATGAGTTTAATAAAAAGTAATTCTTCATTAAAGATTAGCGGACAGGTTATTTATGAAGGTGAAAATCTATTAACACAAAAAGAAGATAGTCTTAGAAAAGTTAGAGGGAAAAAAATTTCCATGATTTTTCAAGAACCCATGACATCACTTAACCCTCTTCACAAAATTGAAAAGCAAATCACGGAATGCTTAATTGACAGAGAAAACAGTAGGTTTAAATGTTTAAAATTGTTGAATGAGGTTGGTATTGATAACCCAAATGACCGAATTGATCAATATCCACATCAACTATCTGGTGGGCAACGTCAAAGAATAATGATTGCAATGGCCATCGCAAATAATCCTGATATCCTAATTGCTGATGAACCGACTACTGCTTTAGACGTAACCATTCAAAAACAGATCTTAGAATTATTAAATAATTTAAGAAAAAAATTTAAAATGTCCTTACTCCTTATCACGCATGATTTGGGTATTGTAAGAAAGATATCTAACCGAGTATGTGTAATGGAGAATGGTTCAATTGTTGAACAAAATGCAACAAGCAACATATTTGAGAGGCCCAAAAACTCCTATACAAAAAAATTAATAAACTCCAAACCAAGAGAAAAGAAGACAATAGCTTCAAAGAATGAAAGTATTTTGAAAGTAAATAATCTTAATGTTCACTACAACTTAAAGAAAAGCTTTTTTTTTCGTTCAAATAAAAATTATTTCCACGCAGTTAAAGGTGTAAATTTTAATTTGAAACAGGGCGAAACACTAGGTATTGTTGGCGAAAGTGGTTCAGGTAAAAGCTCACTTGGTCAAGCACTTTTAAAACTTATTGATTCAAAAGGTGATTTTTATTTTAGAAAAATAAAAATTTCCGATTTAAGCCAAAACAAATTTAGACCATACAGAAAGAATATTCAGATGATTTTTCAGGACCCGTTTGCATCTCTAAGTCCGAGACTTACAATTCTTGATATTATAAGTGAAGGTATTAAAATTCATTTTAAGGAATATTCTCAAAGTCATATTTTAGATATAACAAAAAAAATGCTTTCAGATGTTGGCTTAGATGCCAGTATGCTGTCAAGATATCCTCATGAGTTTTCTGGTGGACAACGTCAAAGGATTGCTATTGCAAGAGCATTGGTATTGAATCCAGAATTAATTATACTGGATGAACCTACAAGTGCTCTAGATATGACAGTTCAGGCTCAGATTATCAATTTACTTCTTAATTTGCAAAAAAAACATAAACTTTCATATATTTTTATAAGTCATGATTTAAAAATAGTTAAATCTATATCTGATAATATTTTGGTTATGAAAAATGGAAATATTATTGAATCTGGTTCAAAGAAAGATATTTTCAATAAGCCAAATAATTCATATACCAAAAATCTAATACAATCAGCTTATTTTTAATTGTAATTATTTAATAAAAAATGAAGTAATGCCCTTATACCCATTGCTTCTCCACCCTCATAAGATGAAAAATTATTGGGCCTAGTCCACGCCATCATATCCACATGAACCCATGAAATATCCTTAACAAATTTTTTTAAAAATAATGCCGCAGTGATAGCTCCACCAAAACTGCTATTTCCAATATTTTTAAAATCAGCGTGAGCAGAAACTAATTGATTTTCATAATTCTCCCAAAGCGGTAGTCTCCAAAGTGGGTCGCCAACTAGATTTGATGAGTAAGTAATTTTTTCAGCAATTTCCTCATCATTGGTAAAAAAACTTGGAACCTCAGTACCTAGAGCCACTCTGGATGCTCCAGTAAGAGTCGCCAAATCAATTATCAGATCAGGTTTTAACTCCAATGCATAAGTAATTGCGTCTGCTAGAATGAGTCTACCCTCGGCATCTGTATCACCAATTTCAATGTAGTCTCCTTTTCTACTTCTAACTATGTCTGAGGGTCTCATTGATTTTGCGGAAACAGAGTTTTCAACTAAGGCTAAGAGTAAAACTAAATCAAAGTTATTACTGCTTTGACTTATCAGATTTGCTAATCCGATTGAATTAGCGGCACCTCCCATATCTTTTTTCATCAAAGACATGCCATTACCAAGTTTCAAATTTAATCCACCAGTGTCAAAAGTGACACCTTTACCAATTAAAATAACCTTTTTTTTTGATTTCTTATTTTTATGTGTAAATTCACACAAAAGAGGTTCTCTATTTTTTTCTGAACCTCTGCCAACAAAACTAACCAAAGGGAATTCTTCTTCAAGCTTCTTTCCAATAACTTTCTTTGATTTAAAATCTTTTGCTAAAAAATTTCTTGCGTTTAAATAGAGATCTTTTGGACCTAAAATATTAGCTGGATTATTTATTAGATCTCTTACATAGAAAATACTCTTTTTTTGTTTATTCACTTCAACAGTATGTGAGTGAGCAAGTTTTGGACTATTTTTTTTTACTTTATTTTTTTTAAATTTATCAAAACTGTAATCCATTAAAGCCCAACCTAGAGATAGGGTAAAGATACTCGAGTGGTCGTCTCCAAAGAAATCAATGTAAAAAGTTCCCTTCTTACAAAAATTATGTAGCTTCATACCAATATTAAATATTAAGTGATTCTTTTGCAGTTGATCAAACTTTTGAGCATGATTTAAAAAAACAAAGATTTTTTTTTTTTCTTTGAAAATATATTCCTCAGGATAGCTAAAATTTAGATTTTTGGCTTCACTAGTAATTTGATCATTGTTAAAAAAAATCAAAATGGGTGTTCTGGTATTTTCCATTTATGGTTGTTTTATTTTTACCGGGGTTATATAAATATAGTTCTTTTATAGCAATTATATTAGGGAAAAAAAATGAAATTTACTGGAAATTATTATATCATCTTGTTCACACTCTTACTAAACCCATTTCACGCCTTGTCAGCAATGAACGATACAGGTCCTGCAAGTCTAGATATGATAACCAGCCCCATTGGTATTTTCTGTTTGCTAATTTTTATATTAGCTTACGGATTTGTAATGGCTGAAGAGTATACACATTTCAGAAAATCTAAACCCGTAATACTTGCTGCAACTGTAATTTGGGCTTTCATTGCCTTTTATGCAAGTAATGATCCTGACCTATCTCCACATTGGGCAGAGGGAAAATTTAAGCATCTTATACTTGAATTCGCAGAGCTTTTTTTCTTTTTATTTGTAGCTATGACTTTTGTTAATGCACTTACAGAGAGAAAAATGTTTGATGCATTATGTTCTTGGCTATCAAATAATAAGTTTAGTTATAAGAAAATTTTTTGGGTGACTGGTGTAATTGCATTTTTCTTATCACCAATAGCTGATAATCTTACTACAGCACTTATATTGGGTACGGTTGTACTGGTTGTAGGGAAAGGAAATAAAAATTTTATTACAATCGGAATGATAAATATTGTTGTTTCTGCCAATGCTGGCGGTGCCTTCTCACCATTCGGCGACATAACTACATTAATGGTATGGCAAAGAGGTTTTGTATCATTTTTTGATTTTTTCAATATATTTATACCATCAGTGGTTAATTACATTATTCCAGCTTTTATAATGTCACTATTTATATCTAATAAAATTCCAGAGGGAGATGGGAAAAAAGTAGACATTCTTCCGGGAGGAAAGGTGATTGCACTTTTAGGAATTTTAACTATTTCAATTACAGTGGCAGGACATCAAGTGCTTCACATGCCCCCTGTTTTTGGTATGATGTTTGGTCTCGGAATGCTTGGAACATATGGATACTTTCTCAAAACAAAATATCCTTCAAAAAATAAGTTCGATATTTTTGCTTTAACAGGTAAGGCTGAGTGGGATACATTATTATTCTTTTATGGAATTCTAGTATGTGTAGGTGGACTCGCTTCCCTTGGTTACTTAAAACTTATTTCTGATGATATGTATATTACGCTCGGTCCTACATATGCCAATATTCTTGTGGGTATACTTTCTGCAATAATTGATAATATTCCAATAGTTTATGCAGTTCTAACTGCTCATCCTTCAATGGATATGGGGCAATGGTTATTAATAACTTTGACTGCCGGGGTTGGAGGTTCTCTGTTATCGATTGGTTCTGCCGCTGGCGTGGCTTTAATGGGACAAGCAAGAGGGATTTATACTTTCTTTTCTCATTTAAAATGGTCCTGGGCTATTCTTATAGGATATGCTGCCAGTATTGCAACTCATTTACTTTTGAATAAACACCTATTTGACTTAGTGCCTTTAGAAAAATAATTTCTCATTCAGACGGTTATCAAAATTAAAATCTAAGATGCATTCCACCAAAAATCGTAAATGGTTGACCAGGAGTAACAAACGTTCCACTTCCACCAGTTCCATCAACTTCATTTTCAGCCAAGATGCCTCCTGTTTCGAAGTTAGTATTTAAAAGATTTCTGGCTTCAATAAAAAAAACTGTACTCAGGCCTGATGTAGGATTTGTGTTGGTAGTATATTCTGCAGAAATATTAAGTAAAAAATATCCCGGAACTTGCTTTCCTTCAGCATTATTCTCATCTCCTCTATAAAACTGACGATAGTTATATTCCGTGTCAACAAATAAATTTAGTCTTTTTACTGGAGAATATCCAAGGCCTACTCTTCCTATATGGGGAGATATGCCAGGTATTGCATCGCCAGGACCAACCTGTATTTGATATGATTCATTAGATTCACACGACGTTTGATCAGCTTCGGCATCTGTGTCACCAGCACCATTAGCACCGTATTCCTCTGCACCTTCACAAGTAAATGGATTTTCTGAGTGACCTGCACTTGCAATTTTCTGATTAGTTTCAAATGAGGCTCTAACGTAGGAATAATTGCTATACCAGGTCAATTTGTCACCGATCTTACCATTTAAACCAAGTTCTGCACCCATTCTTTGAGTGTTACCTACATTTCTAAAGTATCCTGTTCCAACTTTATTACCACCGATGAAAATAATATCACTGTAATTTCGCCCAGCAAAGGCTGCAGCATCCCATTTTACAGTATGATCCATCCCAAATAATTTGTAACTATTTGTTAATCCTCGTGCCCCCATTTCAAGACTTCTATTCTTAACTTGGTCTAAAGGAGGGTCTGCCTGGAATGAGTTAGGTAATCTACACGGTTGATCAGGATCTGCACATCCGAGTTCTGCAACAGAAGGAGTACGGCTTGATTCCTTGTAAGTTGCATATACAGTGGTATTGCCAAACACTCCTGTATTTCCAATTTTTCTTGTTAAACCGATACCGGGATTAAATTCATTAAAAAAGTGATGACCTTCAAGAGCAGTTGAATACTGATCATCCATTTTCAGGGACGCCCAGTTCCATCTACCAGAAATATTTAATGATGTTGCATCATCAAGATCGATTGTATTTGATCCATAAAAAGCCAAATTATGTGTTGTGGCTTCAAGATTAGTTATAAAAATATTTTCTCCTTCTGAATCTTGACTCAGAAACATTCCTGTTCCCTGAACTCCTCTGTCACTTTGGATTATTCCGAGTTCTGTAGAGGAGGCAAAGCTATTGTGAGAAAATTCATAAGTAAGTCCTATTATTAGCGTGTTATTCCTGCTTAAGCCCGTGAAGTCATAAGTCGATTGAAAATTTAGCCCTATTTGATTTTGCTTGGTATTAGATCTATTGATGGCACCAATACTTTCAATTTCGTTTTCGTCATCATCTAGTTCTAAACCTAAGCGCAGATAATTAATTTCGTTACCTGCAACATCCAAATATGTTTCATCTGAATCGCCACTAACTTCTAGTTCCGAACACAAAGTGCCAGACTGAGTACCTCGACTAAAATTGTATCCCTTCCCGCAATCACCGGCCTCAAACTCATCACCATTATAGTTTCTTCTTTCCATGTGACGATAATAAATGTTGCCCTGAAAGGATAATTTTTCATTTACAAAGTGGTTACCACCAAAGTTTGCATAGTAATTTTTGTTGTGAGTGTTATCTGGGTATGTATAAATTGCATCTCTACCCTCTAGATCTAACAAGGTAATTGGAGCCGCTCCATTACCTCTTAAATCTGTAAAAGCTTGTCCAAAGTTAACAAAAAGTTCAGTGTCATCGTTTGGCCTAAATCTAAGATCTCCAAATAAGGTATTGAGGTAAGATTCAGAATGATCTCTCCAACCTTTATCATAGTTGAAGTTTCCTCCAATATAAATTCCAATATTATCAAATTGTTGCCCGTACTCAAGTACCTCGTTCATTCTCGCGTAAGTTCCACCGGAGGTAGTTAAATTTGCTCCTTGAAAATTAAAACCATTTTTCATTTCCATTGTAATCGCTCCACCTATAGCATTTTGTCCAAAGATAGGATCACCCCCCGAAAAAATTTGCATACTATGAGTGGCAAAGTCTGGTACGAGATCCCACTGAACTACTTCTCCAAATGACTCATTAATTCTCATCCCATTTTGATAAACGGCAATTGCTTGCGCTGTACCGAGTAGAGGTCCACCAACATAACCTCTAAAATTAATGTCATTTTGCATTGGAGAACTATTCAAGTTAAATAGAGAAATACCAGAAGACTCTCTATTCAGGGTTTCTGTTACAGAAAAATTTTTTTTCTTTTCCAGTTGGTCTCTAGTTAGTGTTTGTACTTTTCCTGGGACTCTATCAATGCTAAGTCCAGAGCCCTGAACTGGTGAGACGGAGATGATATCAACATCAGGTGCAATAAGTACTTTGTCTTGAGCATTTAAATACTGGTGAAAAATAATTACAGTAAAAAAAAAAGAAAATCTAATACTTGAATTTAACAATTTTACTTTCCATTTAATTCTAATATGATTAAAGAATCAAAATACCAACAATCAGTATAGATTTTAAAAAGTAATGATCAAGTAAATGTTTGATTTTTTCAAAAAGAACAAATTAGAAATAAAAAACTTACCTGTTAATGACAGACACTTACTTGTAGCGTGCATTCTTATTGAAAGCGCAAAAAGTGATGATAAATTGCTTGAAAAAGAGATTAATTCTATAAAATCCATTTTAATTAAAAAATTAAACCTTGATAATGAGCAGGTAGAAGAACTTTTTTCTAATGCACTAAAGGAGGTTGAAGAATCAGTTGAGCTCTATTCACTAACGCGAGATATTAAAAAAAAATTTTCTCATGAGCAAATTTTAGAGTTATTTGAAGACCTATGGGAAATCATTATTGTTGATGAGCACATTGATGATTACGAAGCAGCATTAATGAGTAAGTTATCTGGACTGCTTAATATAAGCGGCAAAGAATCCTCAATCGCAAAACAAAAGGTTCTAAGTAAACTTAATCTTGTTGAAGATTAATTTTTTGTTTTAGTTGTCTCCTTTGATATTTAAATTTTTTTTCATTTTTTATTGATTTATTTCTTACTCTTTTTCTCCATAATCTGAAACTTCCAGGTTTGAGTTTCCTTCTCATTAATTTTATTACATCACCTTCCGTTTTTCCTGCTTTTCTAAAAATTTCCTCAAAAGTGATGCGATCTGCCCATGCTGCCCAAACAATCCAATTTTCATGATCAGTTAAATTAGGTTCAGGGTTTTTAATTCTTGTTTGCGGTATATTGGATTTCTTAGGCACTTAAAAAAGTCTTACATCTTTAATATCAAGCTTAGCATCAAATTTTTTTCCTATGGCTACAAAGCCTACTGTTTTAATATCTTTACAATTGAATACTGTTGGTTGGTAAAAATGAGATTTTTTAAAATCTTCAAAGTAAATTCTTACAGTCTCCCATGATTTTGTAGTTAGAATTTCGTGAGTATAGTATTGCCAAGGCAAAAAAGTATATTTAGTTGTAATATGAGCCGCATAACTAGCTCCATTACCTCTCATTACAAATTCTAAACCCTTAAATCTATCATGTTTAATTTTTATTTTTGATCTAAATTGTATGAAACCACCGTTATTTTCAAGACTAACACTTCCTTTTAACCTGTAAAAGTAATTGTCATCATCTTTGATAATATCCATAGAGCCGCTTGAAACGCCGCCCATAACCTGATCGGAAATAAATTCCCACCTTTCATTAAGATAATTTGTCTCGGGGTTAGCTTTGTTAGTTAATTCAATAGAGAAGGCACTTTGATAAGCAAAAGCGAGAAATAAAACAAATAACCTTAAAATCATTTATTTTTTTGATTTCACTACAAAATTTTTAGATTAGCTGCGGAAATCTTACCTTTATTGGTAGCAGTTTCATAACTAATCTTCTGGCCCTCAGATAAGGAATTGATACCTGCTCTTTCCAGTGCCGAAATGTGGACAAAAACGTCTTTTCCTCCATCATCAGGTTGAATAAATCCATAACCTTTATTAGCGTTAAACCATTTAACTGTTCCGTTTGACATTATAATACTCCTTTTTTTAATATTTATATCAGAGCCTTTGATATTTTTAAACCAAAATACTCTTTATTAAACATTAAAATAATCAAAGACAGTAAAGCAATGAAAAAAATTTTGATATATTTCAAGAGTAACTCTAGATTGATATTACATAACGTTTAATTAAAGTAAATTAATTAAATAAAATAAATGTATTTTAGTCTCGTCATTAATTTGTAAAATCTGGAAAAAAGACTAGAAATTCTATAATTCAAACGGTTCCACGAACTAATTAAAAATTTAGTAAATTTTTAAATTATGACTTTAAATCCTTCAAAATCAGGATGTCCCACATAAATATCTCTATGTTGACCAGTATTTTTGTGAGCTTTCCTAAAAGATTCAGACTTTGTCCAATCAAGAAATTGATCTTCGGAATTCCACTTACTGTGAGATGCATATAAAGTAAATTCTTCATTGGTCGAACCTTTAATTAAATTAAAATTAATAAATCCTGGAACATCATCTAAGTGTGATTTTCTATTCCTCCAAATATTTTCAAACTGCTTTTCTTTTCCTAAAACAACTTTGAAGCGATTCATTGCTATAAACATATTTTTACCCTGCAAAAATATTTAGGTGGTTATGCTTTCTAATGTTTTAAAGTATTTTTTATTTAATTCTTTTTAATTTCTAGTATTTTTTTTTTTCCTAAAAGATAATAGGTACAATCATGACTAAAAATTTTGTAAAAAATCTTTTCAGACACATCTACTCCACCAGTAAACTTTCCAAATGCCGGTAAAAGTATTTTATCTTGATCAATCACGAAACACTTTTTAGACATATGTCCTCTTTTTGTTTTAATTACAAATTTAGGATGAAAATGTCCAAAAATTTCAATCTTTTTTCCTTTTAGAGGATAATGAGAAAAACTAATTCTTTCTGTGGTATAACCTTCCACAACTCTTATATTTGGAATCGAAATGTGTCTATCGTGGTTCCCAGTGATAAATACAATTTCATATTTAGTTATTATTTCATCAAAAATCTTTTTAGTTTTATCTCTAAGTCTTTCATATCCATTATTATCGTGAAAAATGTCACCAAGAAAAATTACTTTTTTTATTTCAGCCTGTTTTAATTTGCTTTTAAGACATAATAATGTCTCTAAACTATCATAAGGAGGAAAAAAGTTACCTTTACTTGCCAAAAAGGAGGCTTTTTCTAAGTGGAGGTCAGCAACCACTGCTATTTTCCTTTTTGGCCAAATTATGATTCCGGAAATATCTAGAATAAAAATTTCGTTATTAAATTTTATCTCTTTCATTTGGAAGAAAGTTCTAATAGGTTTCGTTCTAATCTCTCAAGATAATAATCATTTGTACTATCTTTGTTTAGTGTCTCATGATTAATTTCCATAATTAATGGTATGGACAAAGGGGAGGGCTTTGATAAATACGAAACACTGATTTTGTTTTTAATTCTTCTAAGATATTTTTCAATCCTATCCAGTTCGATTAAATCTCTTTTTGACTCTTCAATCGTGGCTTTAAATAGTATATGATCTTTTTCGTACTTTTTTAGTACCTCATAAATTAAATCTGTATTAATTAATACCTGATTAAATTTTTTGTTTTGGTTCGGGTAGCCCTTATCCATTAGTCCAGAAATAATAGCTACTTTTCTAAAATTTCTTTTAAACAAGGATGATTCATCTAGCCATTGATAAATATTTTTAACAAATATTTTATATTCAAAAATGTTTAGAATGGAATTAATTTCCTTATTTACCCAAATTGCTAAAGCATAATCCGTACAAACAAATCCCAATGCTTTTACACCATGGGAATCTAGAATTTTTGATATAACAAAACCCAATGTTTGATTAGCATTTTTACCCTCAAATGTGTAAAAAATATAATATATCTCAACCGTATTGTTTTTCATCTTTCTAGGAAAACATTCGATCAGCAAACCATCAATTGGGGGTATACTTGATTTTTTTTTTTGCATATTAAGCCATTCTTTAACCTCAAAAGGGAACAATTCCCATATGGATTCATTATTGAGAATTTTTTTTACTCTTTTAGATAACTGAGTAGTTAAGGGCATGCGTCCACCTGCATAAGATGGAATTTTCGGATTCTTAGATGTACTAGTTTTAACTTTAACGACATTTAAATCTAAGGAAAGAAATTTCAATATTTTTCCTCCAAACAAAAAAGTGTCTCCTGGGGAAAGTTTTTGGATGAACCAATCCTCTATATCACCTAACTTTCTATTGTTCAATTTTACAGATAGCATTTGAGATTCAACAATTGTTCCAACATTTAGTTTATATTGCTTTATAAATTTACTCGAGTTAATTTCGTATGTTCCAGGAGAGATTTCTTTTAGCTTAGAAAATTGATTATAATTACTCAATGAGTATCCACCATTTTTAAGGAAATCAATTATTTTTAAAAAAGTTTTCTTATCAAAATTTCTGTAGGGCCAGACCTTTATTATCGATTTGTAAAGAGTGTGAATATCGAATTTAGTAGAACAGGCAACACTCATGATATGTTGAGCAAGAACATCTATTGATCCTGATCTTTCAGTTGATATATCAAAATCTCTTCGTTTCAATGCCTCTAAAACTGCATAACATTCAATAAATTCAAATCTATTAGTAGGTACCAAAATAGCTCGGGACTTTCCTTGTAAAGTATGATTGCTTCTTCCAATTCTTTGAATTAGTCTTGTAACCCCTTTTGGAGCGCCTATTTGCATTACGAGTTCAATATTTGACCAATTTAATCCCATTTCAAGAGAACTTGTAGCTACAATGCAATCAATTTCACTATTAGACATTTTTTCTTCAACATTCTTTCTTAGTTTTTTCTCCAAACTTCCGTGGTGCAATGCAATTTTTAGATTAGAAAAATTCAATTTCCACAAATTTTGGTATAGTAGTTCAGCTTGGGCTCTTGTATTTACAAAAAGAATACACTTTTTGTTTCTTATAATCTCATAAATTGCTTTTGTGGAATGTTCTACCATATGACCTGATAAAGGTAACTCTTTTGAGATTTTTAAAATCTTAGCATTTATAAATTTTTTTGTATTAGATTTTACTATTTCCCCACCGTCTGGGCAAAAGTATCTATTTGTTAATTCTGGTTTTGCTACAGTAGCTGAAAGAAGAATAAATCTTGGATCTGCACTAAATGATTTCAGTCTTTCTAAATTGAGTGCTAAAAGTTCACCTCTTTTTGTATTTGTAAGAGAATGTACTTCATCAATAATTACGTATTTTACATTACTAAAATATTTTGACGAATTATTTTCTGACATTAGCAGAGCAAATGACTCAATTGTTGTTGCAAGAATATTTGGTGGCTTATTTAACTGATTTTTTTTCTTTTTGTATGATGTATCCCCTGTTCTAGACTCTACCGTCAATCCTAGTTTCATCTCATTTATGGGCTTTAGTACGTTACGTTCAACATCATAAGTAAGAGACTTTAATGGTGAGATATAAAGTGTGCAAAGTTTTTCATTTGCAATTTTGCATAATGTATAATCAATTATTGAGGGTAAAAATCCAGCGAGAGTTTTTCCAGTCCCGGTTGGAGAAATAAGAAGAACATTTTGATTTTCAGAAGTTTTTTTTAATACATCTTTTTGATGTTTATATAAACTCCAACTCTTTTTTTTTAGCCATTTAGATATTATATCGTTATTAAACATAAAAAGATGAGAATTTTAGATCATAGATTAAGAATAATTCCACTTAACATATATATTGACCCAGTCAGACCAGTTGACAAGGCAATTATTACCCATGCACATACAGATCATGCAAAACCTGGAAACAAAAATATACTGGCTACCAAGGAAACTATTGAAATCATGAAATTAAGATATGGTGATGAATGCGCAAATAATTTTCAAACACTAAAATATGGTGAAAAGATTTGTATCAACGGAATCAATATTTCTTTACATCCTGCAGGCCATATACTAGGAAGTTCCCAGGTTCTAGTTGAAAAAAATGGATATAAAGTTTTAGTCACTGGAGATTATAAAACAACTCCGGATAAAACATGTACCGCTTTTGAATTAGTTAGATGTGATACTATAGTTACAGAGGCAACCTTTGGTTTACCTGTTTTTCAACATCCTGACCCTGATCAAGAAATAAAAAAATTGATTTCTTCTATCAAAGTTAACAAAGATTGTTGTCATTTGGTTGGAGCTTACGCCCTAGGAAAAACTCAAAGGGTCATTAAGCTACTCAGAGAAAGTAATTATGATGAAACAATATACATACATGGATCTATGGAAAAAATTTGCTCTTACTATCAAAGTATTGGAATTAATTTAGGTGAACTAAAAAAAGCTGGAGCTATTAAAGATAGATCATTTAATAATAAAGTTATTCTGTGTCCCCCGTCATCGCTTAGAAATCTCTGGTCAAGAAGATTTAGTCAAAAGATTCTTTGTCAGGCTTCAGGTTGGATGACTATAAAGCAAAGAGTTAAACAAAGTTTAATTGAATTACCACTGATAGTTTCTGATCATAGCGATTGGAATGAGTTAACAAAGACAATCCTACAAACTGGAGCCAAAAATGTTTGGGTTACCCATGGCCGTGAAGATGGCTTAGTTCATTGGGCAAAAAAAAAGGGATTAGAGGCAAGACCTTTATCCATTCAGGGAAGAGAAGAGGAATAAATTAATGAAAAAATTTGCAAAGCTTTTAGAGGAAGTAATTTTCTCACCCTCAAGGAATAAAAAAATTATTCTACTAAAATGCTATTTAGAACAAACATCAGATCCCGACAGAGGATATGCAATAGCGGCCTTGACTGGAAAATTAAGCTTTCATTCTATAAAGAATAGTGACTTAAAAAATCTAATAAAATCAAAGGTTGATCCTTTTTTGTTTGATATGTCGTATGACTATGTTGGTGATATGGCCGAAACAATTTCTTTGATTTGGCCGACTAAAGTCAAAAATTCTGTTCCAAATTTAACAGATTTCATAAATTTCATTTCCACAAATGAGAAAAATATTGTTTTAAATTATATATCCGATGTGTTAGATCGGGCAAACCAAACAGAGAGATGGAGTATTATAAAACTATTAACTGGAGGAATGAGAATAGGTTTGTCGGAGAAAATCGCCAAGTTATCTCTCTCAGAATATGGAAACCAAAAGATTGAAAAAATAGAAAAAATTTGGCACGGTCTGAGACCTCCTTATAAAGATTTATTTGACTGGTTAGATAAAAAAAAACCGGAACCTGTAATTAATCATTTAAAAATATTTCATCCCATGATGTTATCTCATCCCATTGATGAGAAAAGGGACTTCAAAGATTTTAAACCTCAAGATTTTATTGCTGAGTGGAAGTGGGACGGCATAAGAGTTCAAATAGTTATAGCTCATGAAAAAACAACAATATTTTCAAGAAATGGTGATGATATTTCTTGCTCTTTTCCTGAACTAAAATTTTTATCTGATGTTAATGTTGTTGTCGATGGTGAACTTCTAGTAGGAATAGACTGTAAGCCAATGCCATTTAATGATTTACAAAAAAGACTAAATAGAAAGAAAGTTTCCAAAAAATATACTGAGGCATATCCTGCCTTTGTAAAGTTATATGACATCTTGTTTCATATGAAAGAAGATTTAAGAGGTTCTTCTTTTTGTAAAAGAAGAAAGATTCTTGAACAATGGTATAAACTTAATAGACAGGAAAAAATAGATATTTCTGAAATCATTTCGTTCAATAGTTTGGTAGATTTAAAAAAATTAAAACAAGAGCATACAGAATTTAAGGATGGATACGAAGGCTTAATGCTTAAAAAAAAAAAAAGTTTGTATGTGAGTGGAAGACCAAGAGGTCTGTGGTTTAAATGGAAAAGAAACCCGAAATATATTGACGCTATACTTATGTATGCTCAAAGAGGGCATGGAAAAAGAAGTTCATACTATTCTGATTTTACATTCGGATTATGGAGTAATGGGAGTATAGTGCCAATTGGTAAGGCCTATTCTGGTTTTACTAATGATGAGCTCAACAAACTTGACAAGTTTGTTAGAAAAAATACTGTTAATAAATTTGGTCCAGTCCGAGAGGTAAAAAAAGAAATTATTTTCGAGGTAGCTTTTGATTCTATAGCAAGAAGTAAGAGGCATAAATCCGGAATTGCTCTAAGATTTCCCAGAATATCCAGGATTAGATGGGATAAGCCTGTGAATGAGGTTGAAGATTTAATAGAAATTATGAAAATGTATGGTATAGAAAAGTAAATAGAAAAATTCAGGATGAATCGTGTTAAAATTTTTTATAAAGATAATAAAAAAAAAGACCTAGTAGAAATAATACAAGGAATATTCCCCTAGCATATCCTAAGTTTTCTAATACATCCATTTTGATATTAAACTTATTCTTTCTCCATGCCAATTTCATAAAGCTCAATATTGGCTTCTTCTATTAATCCTGTAATTGCATTAACATCTATTTTGATTTCATATCCTACATTAGTTTGTATATCAAATTCATATGTTAGCGAACCATCCATACCTATTTCTCTCTCTTCACTAACTACATTACCAGGATGAATTGCAAGTGCTGTATCTCTTGCCTTATCAATGGTTACTTTGGCTCCATTTTTGAACAAGACATTATTTTCATCAACTTCTTTTTCAACCTCAACTATTAGACCTTCCTCAGCATTACATTCGACATTGTAGGTAAAACCGTCAGAAGTAGATTCAATGTCAAATTCATAAATTGGATCATCTCCTTCTATTTTGAACTCAAGTTTCCTTGCGTGACCTGGTATTGTGTCATAAGCCTGGTCTAAACATTGTTCAATTTTCACAATATTATACAGTTTGATATCGTCTAGATCTGCATCATCTGAATTTGCATGATTGAGATTTAAATTTACGAATAAAAAAGATAAAGTAACTAGGATAAACCGCATAAAACACCATTAATTAATTAATTATTATGTTTTATATATAATTTGTTAGGGTAAAAACTTCTAGTATTAAGTTAAATAACTAATAATACCACTTAACGTTTTTAGTGTCTAAAATGAATTACGGTGTATCCAGAGAAAATTTAAAAAAAATCTTGATTTCAAAACTCCTAGTATTCTTGATGTAATCAAATTATATTTCTAGATACTAAAAATCAGTGACTTTCAGCTGAAAGTCAGAAAGACATAAATAGACGAGGCTCATGATATAGAAATAAAATTTCTAACAAGTGCTAAAACTCTTTATAGAACTGAAAATTGTTATCTATCAAAAATTTTTTTGAGCTGTTAATGCAACAGGTTTGTGGCGGAGAGAGAGGGATTCGAACCCTCGAAACAGTTGCCTGTTTACACGCTTTCCAAGCGTGCGCCTTCAGCCACTCGGCCACCTCTCCCTCAATTTTATTTAAACATCTGTTTTTAATACATTTATAAATGCGGACTGAGGTATCTCAACTTTTCCAAATTGACGCATTCTTTTTTTCCCTTTTTTTTGTTTATTCAAAAGCTTGTTTTTTCTGGTTACATCACCTCCATAAAGTTTTGCTGTTACATCCTTTCTATAACTATTAATAGTTTCCCTGGCAATAATTTTTCCACCAATTGCAGCTTGCAGCGGAATTTTAAATTGCTGTCTTGGAATTAACTCTTTTAACTTTTCACAAAAAACTTTACCTCTTGAGGCAGCCTTGCTCCGGTGACAAATAAAAGATAAGGCATCGACAGTCTCATTATTTACGAGAATCTGTACCTTGACAAGATCATTTTCTTTATACTCTTCGAACTCATAATCAAAACTCGCATAGCCACTAGTTACAGATTTTAAACGATCATAAAAATCAAAGACGACTTCTGCTAGAGGAAGTAGAAAAATAAGCATTGCCCTTGACCCAACATAAGTTAGGTCTTTTTGTATACCCCTTCTTTCATTACATAATTTCATTACAGAACCTAGATAGTCATCTGGTAACAAAATAGTAGCCTTTATGAATGGCTCAGAGATTGAATTGATGAAACCTATCTCTGGCAAATTAGAAGGATTATGAACTTCCAGTTTTTCTTTATTAGTTTTTTCGATTTTATAAATTACTGAAGGGGAGGTAGTTATTAAATTTAAATTAAATTCTCTCTTTAACCTTTCCTGAATAATTTCAAGATGAAGTAGTCCTAAAAAACCACACCTAAAGCCTAAACCTAAGGCTGCCGAGGTTTCAGGATCAAAAGAAAAGCTAGCATCATTCAAACCTAGCTTTGACATGCCATCTTTCAATGCTTCATAATCATCTGCATCGGCCGGGTAGAGGCCACAAAATACAACAGGAATACTTGGTTTAAATCCAGGGAGAGGTTCTTTTGTTGGGTTTAAATCATCTGTAACTGTATCCCCAACTCTGCAATCACTCACATGCTTAATTCCAGCTATAAAAAAACCAATCTCCCCTGTTTTTAATTGATTTTCATAGTTTATCTTAGGCGTAAAAAAACCACATTTCTCAACTTGATATGAGGCGCCGGTTCCCATCATTCTTATCTTCATTCCTTTTTCCAAAATTCCAGACTTTATTCTTACTAATATTACAACACCAAGAAAAGAGTCGTACCAACTATCTACAAGTAAAGCTTTTAATTGCTGACCAAAATTATTTTTAGGTGAAGGCAATTTTTTTACGATTTCTTCTAACAGTGCTTTTACACCATTACCAGTTTTTGCTGATACTAAAATCGAATTAGATGTATCTATTCCGATGACATCTTCAATCTGTTTTTTAACCCTTTCAGGATCTGACGAAGGTAAGTCTATTTTATTTAAGACAGTTATAATTTCATGACCATTGTCAATAGCCTGATAGACATTTGCAAGTGTTTGCGCCTCTACTCCTTGCGTTGAATCAACAACAAGTAATGATCCTTCACAAGCAGCGAGTGATCTACTTACTTCATAAGAAAAATCAACATGCCCCGGGGTATCAACTAAATTAAAATTAAATTTTTCTTTTTTTTCTGATTGGAAGTTTAAAGAAACTGTTTGTGCTTTTATAGTGATTCCCCTCTCTCTTTCAATATCCATTGAATCAAGAACTTGTTCTTTCATTTCCCTATCTGATAAACCACCACAAATTTGAATAATTCTGTCAGCTAATGTTGATTTTCCATGATCTATATGAGCAATGATTGCAAAATTTCTAATTCTATTCATTTCCTAAGATTACTATCGAAGTTTCCCATTACATTTTTTCTCAACATTTTCTATAATAGATCGACTTACTTGATCAATTTCATTTTCTGACAATGTTTTTTCATCAGACTGCAATAAAACCTCTAAAGCAATTGCTTTCTTGTTTTCTCCTATTTCTTTTCCTTCATAAAAGTCGAATACTCTTATAGATTTTATTAATTTATTATTTGATTTTTTTATTGAAGAAACTATTTGTGAAGCTAATATTTTTTTTTCAACAATAAAAGAGAAATCTCTTATAGAAGATTGAAATAACGGTTTAATATAACTTTTTAGAACATTTTTTTTCGTTTTAAAAAAATCTAAAATATTGGAAAAATTAACATTAAAAATGGATACATCAGATTTCAAATTAAATTCATCCAGAATTTTTGGATGTATTATTCCAAAACTTCCTATTTTATTTTTCCCCAGGTAAAATGTACCGCTTCTTCTAGGGTGAAAGTAACATTCTACATTCTGATCAATTATTAAATTATCTTCATAAATTTTAAATATGTTAAGGACGCCTAAAAGATCGGATTTTGCATCGTAGATGTCTGGAAACCTCGGTTTTCCAAACCAGTCTTTGTCATTTCTTCTGCCATGCCTTACGCCGCAAACCTGCACACATTGTTCACCTGGTTTATCACCGTAGAAAGCAGGTCCAATTTCAAAGAAATTTAGGTTTTTGAAGCCTCTTTTAAGATTATTATTCAAAGTTAAAAGTAGGTTTATGACTAGGTTACTTCTTAGACATGACAAATCCTCACTTATTGGGTTACTTATCTTGATAGGAGTCTTTGTTTGCATAATTCTCTCATATTTTTCATCAACAAACGACCAAGATATTATCTCCGTTAATCCTTTGCTAACCAGAAATCTCCCAACTTTCTTTTTGAAAATTTGAGGATCTTTAGTGACAATTTTCTTTCCTTTATCTGAAAAAAAGATTTGTTGATCTTCGATATTTTCATAACCGTAGAGTCGAGCCACTTCCTCCACTAGATCTTCAGCTATTGAAATATCACCTCTCCAAGAAGGGGGAGTAACAAGAAATTCATTATTATTTAAGGTCATTTTACAACCAATTTTCAATAATTTATCTTCAATAAATTCTAAACTAAATTTTTTACCAAGTAACTTTTCTACAAATAAGTTGTCAATTTTGATTTCTTTTCGATCTTTTTCGTATGTACCATCGAAAATTGTACTTCCAACTTCTCCCCCACAAATCTCATTAATCATATTGGTGGCAAAATTCAGTCCATTTCTAGTTGATAATGGATCAATACCTCTTTCAAATCTATATCTTGCGTCACTTATAATCTTAAGCTTTCTCCCTGTGGCAGCTATACGTTCAGGGTTAAAATATGCAGATTCTATTAAAATTTGTTTAGTTTCATTATCACATGCAGTTGATAATCCACCTAAAATACCTGCAAGGCTAATAACCCCAGAATCATCACAAATTACTATCATACCCTTATCTAAAATGTACTCCTCACCATCAAGACCAATAAATTTTTCTCCCGATTCTGAATATCTCACTGTTATATTTCCAGTTATTTTATCAAAATCAAATACATGTAAAGGCCTGCAGCTATCAATAGTTGAAAAATTTGTTACATCTACTAAGGAAGAAATTACTTTTATATTGCAGGCATTAAATCTTTTCACAAGCCAATCGGGAGAACTTACATTTTTCACATTTTTTATATGTCTTAAAGAAAATTCGGGACAATCAGAGTCTTTTATCAAATTCGTTATTCCAATCTTTGAATCAAATTTTTGATTGATGTGTTTAAATTTTTTTTGCCTAAATTTGCCAAACCCGGAGGCATGAAGATCTCTTGCCACTCCCATCACACTAGCACAGTCAACCCTGTTGGGTGTGATACCAATTTCCAGAACTATTTTTTCTTCATCGGCATAATCCGAGAAATATTTACCAATTTTATAACTGGATGCAAGATCAATTATTCCCTCTGATTGATTGGATAAACCAAGCTCATACTCTGAACATAACATCCCAATTGACTCAATACCTCTAATTTTACTTTTCTTTATCTTAATTAAGTTATCATTTTCATCTTTTATTGGTAAATAGGAGCCAACAGGAGCTAGTACTGTTTTTAGCCCACTTCTTACATTATTTGCTCCACAAACGATCTGAAGTTGTACGCGGCCATCTGACACTTCACATAAATTTAGTCTATCGGCGTCTGGATGCTTTTTAAAATTTGTTATTTCAACTATTTTAAATTGTTTTAGATTTTCGTAAGGATTATGAAATGTCTCAACCTCTAAACCAAGACTATTTAACTTATCTATCAAGTCTCTATAGTTGTGTCCAAAATCAAGATGTTCTCTAAGCCATTTGATAGTAAATTTCATTTTAATCCCAATTAAGATCTGGTTGGTCCAAGAAACTGAAGCCATAATGCCTTAGCCAGCCTAAATCACTATCAAAAAAATTCCTTAAGTCTGGCATTCCGTATTTTAACATAGCCATTCTTTCAATACCCATTCCAAATGCAAATGCTCTATAATTAGTTTCTTTTATATTACACGCTTGAAAAACATTAGGGTGAACCATTCCGCAACCCAGAATTTCCATCCATTCATCACCTTCTCCAAGAATTAATTTTTTATTATTTAAACTACAATTAATGTCAACTTCTGCTGAGGGCTCAGTAAACGGAAAAAATGAAGGCCTAAATCTGAGTTTAAGAGATTTTTTTTTAAAGAAAATTCGGCAAAACTCTTTAAGAAACCATTTCAAATTTGCAAAATTAATATTCTTATCTACAACTAGACCCTCAACTTGGTGAAACATTGGAGTATGAGTAATGTCTGAGTCGCATCTATAAGTTCTACCTGGAGCAAAAATCCTCAATGGTAATTCTCGTGACATTAAGGTTCTGATCTGCACGGGAGAAGTATGAGTTCTTAAAACATTTTTTTGCGCATTCTTGCCCTTTAGATAAAAAGTATCATGCATCTGTCTAGCAGGGTGATTTTCAGGGATATTTAAAGCAGTAAAATTATGAAAGTCATCTTCTATGTCTGGTCCTTCTACAAATTCTAAGCCCATTGAACCAAGAATTGAAACAATTTCCTCAATGGTTTGGGTTATTGGATGAACAGTTGCCGATGATATTGAATCTTCTCTAATAGGCATACTTGGATCAAGAAATTCTTGATCAAGTTTTTGATAAATTATTTGATCTTCAATTTTTTTTTTTTTTGATTGAATTTCATCAAAAAATCTATTCTTAAAGTTATTCAGAGTCTTACCAACTTCTCTTTTTTTATCCTGATCTAAATTTGCCAGTTTCCTTAATTCATCGTTAATTATACCATTTTTTCCAAAGTATTTAACTCGAATCTTTTCAATAGAATCTGTGGAGTTTGAGCTTTCTACCTCAACCAAAGCAGATTGAAAAATTTGATTGAAGTTGGTCATTAGGCAAAACCTATTTTGATGAAATCTGATCTACTATTTTCTTAAAAACATTGGGCTCGTTAGACGCTAATTCCGACAAAACTTTTCTATTAAGGTTTAAGTTGATCTTTTTTAAACCGTTTATAAACTGCGAATACTTTACTCCATGCAATCGGCATCCCGCATTTATTCTTTGAATCCATAAACTTTTAAAATCTCTTTTTCTAACTTTTCTATCTCTGTAAGAGTATTGCCCCGCCTTTTCGACAGCTTGGTTTGCAACTCTAAAGGTGTTTTTTCTCCTGCCATAGTAACCCTTGGCACTTTTAATTATTTTTTTGTGTCTGGCTCTAGTAACAACACCACTTTTTACTCTAGACATACTAATTATTTCTTTAGATTAATATATTTTTTTACAATAACAGAATCGGATTTTGCCATTATCTGAGGTCCCTTTGATTGTCTTTTCATCTTATTTGATCTTTTGGACAAGTTATGTCTTTTTCCACTAGCAAACATAACAATCTTACCAGTTCCAGTGAGTCTGAATCTTTTTTTTGTTCCACTTTTAGTTTTTATTTTTGGCATTTATCAATCCGAATTCTAAAATATATATATTAGCATTTTTTTTTAAAGGCAAGTTTGTTTTAAAAATACTTACTTTCTTATCTAGGTGCAACAACCATCGTCATTTGCCTTCCCTCTAATTTCGGGACTTGCTCGATTTTTGCCAATGATTCTATTGCTGATTCTAATTTCTTTAAAACTTCCATGCCCTTTTGATGATAAATCATCTCTCTTCCTCTGAATCTAAGTGTAATTTTAACTTTATCTCCATCATTTAAGAATCTTTGTATAGATTTTAACTTCACACTATAATCATGTTCTTCAATCCCGGGACGAATTTTTACCTCTTTAACTTCAAAAGTTTTCTGTTTTTTTTTAGCCTCAGCATGTTTTTTTTGAAGTTGATATTTAAATTTACCATAATCAATAGTTTTGCAAACTGGTGGATTCGCATTAGGTGAAACTTCCACAAGATCAACACCAAGCTCAAAAGCTTTGTTTAGTGCCTCTTCTAATTTTAAAACTCCAAGCATTTCTCCATTCTCGGATACTACCCTAACCATCTTTGAAGAAATCTTTTCATTGATCGCAGGACCGCGACCATGTGATCTATTAGATTTGTTCATGCTTTATTTTAAAATAATTCCTCTCCTTCATTAATTAACTTAGCAAAAAATGCTTCAAAAAGTTTAATTACTCATAAATTATGGCATTCTGCAAGAACTTTTTATATTTTTTAAAAAATTTTCTAGTTTAATTTCTTTAACTTTGGTGCTGCCAATTTCTCTTACAGATATCGATTTATTACCTACCTCTCGATTCCCTATGACTAATATAAAAGGTATTTTTGAATTAGAGTGATCGCGTATCTTGTAATTAACCTTTTCATTTCTGCTATCAACATGACACCTGTAGCCATCTTCGATAAGCAATCTTTTAATCTCCATTGAATATTCTAGGGCCTCATCATTAATATTTATAATTACGAACTGAGTTGGACTTAGCCAATTGGGTAATTTCCCAGAATTATTTTCTAATAAAATTCCTATGAATCTCTCAAAAGAACCTAAGATTGCTCTATGTAACATAACAGGTCTTTCTTTCTCACCATTCTCAGAGATATAGTTAGCTTCTAGTCTTTCTGGTAAAACAAAGTCTACTTGCAAGGTACCACACTGCCAATCCCTTCCAATCGCATCTCTAAGAATAAATTCTAGCTTAGGTCCATAAAATGCTCCCTCGCCCGGATTGAGTTCATAATTAAAGCCTGCTTCTTTAATTGCATTTAAAAGAGAATTTTCCGCTTGATCCCATGTTTTATCATCCCCTGCTCTTTTTTCCGGACGATCTGAGAACATAATTTTAATATCATCAAACCCAAAATCTTTATAAATCTCCGTTAATAAACTACAAAACTTTTCTGTTTCGTCTTTAATTTGTGATTCAGTGCAAAAGATATGGGCATCATCTTGAGTAAAAGCCCTCACTCTCAAAAGTCCATGTAGTGCCCCTGATGGCTCATTACGATGACAACAACCAAACTCTGACATCCTCAAAGGTAATTCCTTATAACTTCTGATTCCTTGTTTAAAGATCTGAACATGGCAAGGGCAATTCATTGGCTTTATGGCAAGAATCTTTTGTTCAGCTTCAGATGTAAACATTTGCTCTCTAAACTTATCCCAATGACCAGATGCTTCCCATAATGAGCGGTCAAGCATTAAAGGCGTGTTAACTTCCTGATAATCTGCTTGAGAAAGTTTTGATCTCATATAATTCATTATTAAGGTATAAACTGTCCACCCTTTGGGATGCCAGAATACTGAACCTGGTGCGTCTTCTTGAAAATGAAAATATTTTAGATCCTTACCCAGTTTTCTGTGGTCTCTTTTTTCTGCCTCCTCAACCATAGTCAAATATTGCTTTAAGTCTTTCTTGTTAAGCCACGCAGTACCATAAATTCTTTGTAACATTTGATTTTTCGAATCACCTTTCCAATATGCACCTGCAAGTTTGGTCAATTTAAATTCACCAATAAATTTTAAATTGGGTAAATGTGGACCTCTACAAAGATCAATGAAATCAGTATTACCTTGCTGATAGATTTGAAAATTCTCCTCTTGCTCAGACTCTTGGATAATTTCTATTTTGTATTTCTCATTTCTTTCTTTAAAGAGTTTTATAGACTCTTTTTTTGACATAAGAGTCTTATTTATGCAAAGACCAGTCGAGATAATATTTAGCATTTCTTTTTCGATACTAAAAAAATCATCAGTCGATATGGGTTTTTCAAATAGAAAATCATAATAAAAACCATTATCAATGGTTGGGCCAATAGCAAGTTTTGTTTCTGGGTAAATATTTTTGACGGCCCTAGCTAGTACTTGCGCAGTCAAAGTATGCCTCATAATTTCAACGCCCTCATTTGAATCAATAGTTATAATAGAAATAGACGAATCTTTATAAATGGAATCACACAAATCTTTTTGTTTTCCATCTACGATGACAGCAACTGCTTTCTTGGACAAAGACTTTGAAATATCTGCAGCAATAAAGGATCCTGTCACTCCCTTTTCATAATCTCTTTTACTACCATCGGGTAATGTGATTAATATGTTTTTACTATCTGACATAATCTGAATGTATTTAATTAGCAGTCATTTAAAATTTTCTCAATACTTTTACTTGTTTGTTCAAAGTTCTCCACATTGAAAATTTTTACTTTTTTCCCTTTAGGTCCACACAAATTTGGATCAGAGTGTTTTGTGAATAGTGATAATGTCAAACAGTCCATTTGAGCCATCAGATGCATGGGGCCCGTATCATTTCCAATTACTACTTTTGATTTTTTACCCAATTTAGCTAATTCGAATACATCAATTTTATTACAAAGATTTATTACTGCAGGATTGTCTTTTTTTAGTTTTTGACATATACTATTATCATCCTTGGATCCAACCAAAATAGGACGGATATTTATTTTCAATAACATCTGAATAATTCTTTTAAAAAAAAATTCCGGTATTCTTTTGTACTTTCTTTTACTAGACCCTCCGGGAATTATCACTGCAAAATTTTTAAAGTTTTTAAACTTTACATTTTTTATTAACCACGAAAAATCTAGATTCGGATAATCAAGTATGCCTGCATGTTTGAGTTGATCTTTAAATCTCTCTGACGTGTGCATTTTACTTCTATCTTGATTTGTATGAGGATGAGAACAATTCTTCGCGATTCCGGACCATTTTATATCAAGGTTGTCAAATAACTTTATATAACTAGAACTTCTGTTCGAAGTTTGAAGGTCATAAACAAAGTCTATTTCGGGGAGCACTATTTCCTTCTTGATTTTTAATCTGTCAACAAAATAGAAAAGAGACCTATTAATTGATTTAATCTCGTCAAACCAGTTACATTTTTTTGCAATTTGTATATATTTTTTTTCAGTCAACAAAATTAATTTATCACTAATGTGATTTTTTCTAATTGCATTAAATGCCTGAAGAGATAATAAAAAATCTCCTAAACCACCAAATTTAATTATTAGAATATTTTTTCTCTGATAGAGTGTTTTCATAAAGAGAAATTGTTTTATCAAGCATAGTTTTAATATTAAAATAATTTTTTATTCGTTCTCGTGCTTTTTTACCAACACTGTCCTTAAATTCTTGTTTTTTTTGTATTACCTCAGTAATTTTTTTAGAAAGATCATAGGCATTTCCAGGTTCAACTAGCCACCCAGTAACATTATTTATGATAGTGTATTTAGAACCTCCATGATCTGAAGCGATGATTGGCTTACACATTGCTGAAGCCTCTGCAGATACCCTGCCAAAAGCCTCTGGATCAATAGAAGTGGATAAAACAACATCTGCAAGGTTATAAATGGCCGGCATATCAAGTTTTGGTCCAGTGAAAAAAACTTCATTATCTAAATTATCCTTTTTAATTTTTTGTTTAAGTCTACCCAAATAATTTTCTCGATTTTGATGAGAGCCTACGAATATCATCGCAAAATTGAGGTCTGGCATCAAAACCTTGATATTCTTAGCAGCATCAATTGCAATCTCATGACCTTTCCATGATGTTAATCTTCCAGGCAGTAAAATGATGTGCTTATTTTCAGGTATATTTAAATCAAGCATTGCGTTTTCTTTTCTTTTAATCGAAATCCTTTTTGGATTAAAATAATTGGTATCAATACCTCTGTTAATTAAAGTCGTTTTTTCTATTGCAGATGGAAAATAAATAGAAATCTGCTCAAGAATATGTTCTGAAATTGCGATTACTCTATCACCATCAACCATTACCTTATTGTAGCGTTTTTTAAGAAAGTTTCTATTTCCGTTGTATGTACCATGATATGTTGTGATCAAAGGAATTCTAAACTTTCTGATTATCGTATTTAGGCAGAAAGCTGGCCATCGACTTCTCACATGAATAATATCCGGTCTCAAGTTTTTGATTATTTTAGTAATTCCGTATCTTATCTTCACGTATGCATATGGATTTTTTTTATCAAGTGGTAAATAAACATTTTTCACACCTTTATGTTTATGTTTTTCAGCCATTGAACCTCCTGCGGACAATATTACAGAGTCATAGCCTTTCATAGCAATTTCTTTCGCCACATCAAGAGTTCCTCTCTCAACTCCACCACCTGAATTGTTTAGTGATGGCAATATCTGTAAAATTGTCTTTTTCATTAACTATTTTAAACTCTTTAATTTCATTATATTCAAAATTGACCTAAGTCCTTTTTTATAATTTGAAAATTGTAATTTCCATTTTAGTTTCTTCTTTATCTTTATATTTGATACCTTTCTATTTTCATTATAAAAACTCTTTGTAAAATCTGAAACAAAATTATCTCTAAAATCTATTTTTAGAGGCTCTTTTATGTTAATTAACTTGCATGCATATGATGTGATCTCATCAGAAGGGCATGGATAATCATCAACAATATTGTAAATTTCTCCTGGTGTTGGAGATAACATGCTTAAATTTATTGCACTAGCAATATCACTAACATGTACTCTGGAAAAAAAATGATCTTTTTTAACTACCATTCTAAAATCTTTATCTTTAAGTCTTTCAAATATAGACCTTTCAGGACCATAAATGCCAGGTAGCCTAAAAATATGAATTGGTGTTTTAAAGTCTTTATAAAGTTTTAAATATTGATTTTCAGCTTTTATTCTATTAATTGACCTAACATTTTGTGTTTTCAATTCAGAATCTTCGTCTACCCATGCTCCATTATGGTCGCCATAAACACCAGTAGTTGAAAAATATCCAAGCCAAACAAGTTTACTCATTCCACTTAAGGTTTTTTGCATTTCCCTGATTACAAAATCACCTTTATTATCAGGTGGAATTGAGATCAAAATATGAGTCATGCTACTAAATAATTCTTTATCTTTTAACAAATCAGAGAAAATAAATCTGCTAACATGTTTCTTATCCTCCGAGGCTTTTCTCAATAAAAGCTCCTTACTTCTATGAGTGCAAAATATTTTTACATTAGGACTGAGAAATTTCCCAGTATATTCTGCACAATACCCGGCACCTAAAAAAAGAACTCTCATATTAAATAAAAGGCTTTTGCTTTATCCAATCATATGCAGGATGATTCGTAAGTTCTTTATGCCAAATAATTTTTGTTTGTCTTTTTTCTAATTCGACTGGCAGTTCAACTACTTTAAAGTCATTATCATTAGCAATTCTCTTTGCCGTTTTAGATGGTAATGTGAGAATTATTTCTGAATTATTCAATATGAATGGAGATATTGTTATTAAATCGACTCTCACACTAATTATTCTTTCTAAGTTCAATCGGTCAAGCGCTCTATCAATAGGTGATATTGGTGCATCCATTGGAGCTACTCTTAAATGACTTGATGATAAGTATTGTTCCATCGAAAGTTTTTTTTCAACTGAAAGAGGATGTCTTTTATTCATCATGCAAACATATCTTTCGTCAAATAAAACTCTTACTCCAAATCTGTTAGGAACTGATTCAAACCTCCCTAAAGAAAAGTCAATCTCATTTTTATCTAAAAGTTTTATTGCCTCAAGTCCTTGTGCAGACCTTGCACATAAAGAAAAATTTGTTGATATTTTTTCCATTTCTCTAACCAAATTGGGTAAGATGAGTGGTGCAATATCATCTGAAATTGAAATTCTAAAAAGTTTTTTTGTCTTACTAGGATTGAAATCTTTTGAGTTTAGGGATAATTCTATGTTGGTTAAAGAACTGTGGATGGGGACTGAAAGTTCAAGTGCTCGAGGGGTAGGTCTCATCCCTTTGGGCCCTCTGATAAATAACTCGTCTTTCACTAAGTACCTTAATCTATTTAGTGCGTTACTCATTGCTGGTTGAGTGATACCAATTTTTTTACTTGCTTTTGTTACATTTCTCTCCTCAAAAAGAGCTCTGAAAACGACAAGAAGATTTAAGTCAAAACTATTAATTTTCATAAAACTATTTTAAATTCTTACAAAACAAATTATTCTTATCCTGAATAAGTAACATATTACGTAATCTAAGAGGATGTCGTTTCTTTTTATACTGTTAATAAGCTTAACTCAAGGATTTACCGAATTTCTTCCTATAAGTTCACAGAGTCATGTTATACTTGTCTCCAAACTGGGTAATTATAGTCAAATCTCGTTAATGGAAATAAATATTATTCTTCATTTTGGATCACTATTTGCCATTATTATATATAATTTGAAAAGTTCATTTTCATTAATTTTATCGTCAAAAAATTTCTTTAGACCAGACTTAAATCCTTACACACATCTACTACACAACTTAATAATTTCTTTTTTACCAATTGTATTTATTAGTTATCTATTTCTTAAATTTTTTCCTAACTATTTTGCTGAATCTCTTACAGTTATCGGAATCACATCTATTATTTTTGCAATACTACTGTATCTTGTCGACAAAAATTGTTTAAGAATAAATACATTAGATAAGTTAACGAAAAAAGGGGCTTTTTTGGTTGGTATTTTTCAATCTTTTGCCATAATTCCAGGAGCTAGCAGAGCGGGAACAGTAATTACTGCTCTGAGATTGTTCGGTTATAACAGGAGAGAATGTGTTTTTTTCTCAAACCTTTTAAGTATACCTACAATTATTGGAGCTATTTTTTTTCTAATCTCAAAAAACTTTTTAGACAACTTTAATGTTGAATTCAATTTAGACATTTTTTTGTTATTTATTTTAAGTTTTTTTTTTTCAATAATTTTTATTCATTTCTTGGTCTCATGGGTTAGAAAATCATCACTTACTATCTTTGTAATATATCGAATAATTTTCGGTTTTGGTGTGATAATTTACAGTTGGAAAAATGGTGTATTATTTTAAGTAAGTTGGTAAAATTATTTCCATTGACTTGGGGTTGCGGATAATTTTTTTTAAATTTTTTAATCCTCTTGCTGAAATGTTTTCAAATCTCATGAGTTTTACCTGATCTCTTGTGAGTAATGGTTTTGGTAATTTCTCGAGTATAAAACCCAAAAAACTTGCCATCCTTAAAGGTACAGGGATACAAAATCTAAAAGTATTTTTTATCGACAATATAAGTCTTATCAGTTCATCCATCGAATAGACTGTAGGGCCGGCTAAATCAAAACTACTATATTTATTGTCGATAATATTTACAGTAAACTCTGCTAAATCTCCAACATAAATTGGTTGAAACTTTACTGATGATTTGAATAAGAAATCTTTAGAAAAAATTTTTGATCTATCAAATATTGGAGCACCAAATATTGGGAGAAGAGGGGAAATTTTTGAAATACTGGAGAATAAATTTATAAAGTTATCTTCATTTCCAAAAATGACACTAGGTTTTAACAAAATAGGATTTCCAAAATTTTCAATTACTATCTTTTCGCCATTTCTCTTTGAAGTTGCGTATTCTGAATTACGAATTTTTTCCACTCCAAGAGCGGAGAAATGTAATAAATTTTTGACACCAACATTTTTCGCAGCTTTTGAAATTAAATTTGGTATCTCTTCATGAACAAATGCAAAACTCTGTCTTTTAGATTCGTACAAGATACCTACAAGGTTTATAACTACATGAGCATTTTTTAAAATCTTCTCTATATTTGCCAGAGAATAATCATCCATTAATACAACAGAAATCTGACCAAGACCTCCAAGTATTTTGAGATTTTTTTCCTGATTTTCATTTCGAGTAACAACAAGAATTTTACATGAATACTTTGATAGTTTTTGAATAAGGTGTCTTCCGACAAAACCGTTGCCGCCAAAAAGAACTATTTTTTTTCCATCTAAATTTTTTTTCATAAAAAAAGATTATTGGTTATTTTTTTCATAATTATTATCATATATATTGATTATTGAAACAATGGAATCAATAGAATTTAAAAATAGAAAAGTTTTTATTCATAAGACTGACATCGCAGATAATATTAATTTCGGTGATATAGTCGCAATCGATACAGAAACTACAGGGTTGTCACTAGTAAGAGATAGAATTTGTCTAATTCAGATATGTACTGAAAATAAAGAATGTCATGTCGTGAAGTTTGATAAAGCCCTTAAAGATAATATACCCCCTCCTAATTTAGCCAAGTTTCTTAATGATGAAAAAATAGAGAAAATATTTCATTATGCCAGGTTTGACTTATCCATGATAAAAAAATCATATAACATTATATGTAAGAAAGTTTTTTGTACCAAAATAGCATCAAAATTAGTCAGGACATATACTGACAGGCATGGTTATAAAGAAATTTGCAAAGAAATGCTAGATGTCGATATCAGTAAGACTCAACAATCATCTGATTGGGCTTCAAATAATTTGACTGATAATCAAATTAAATATGCTATATCTGATGTACTTTATTTACATGAATTAAGAAATAAATTAATTGTAATGCTTAAAAGAGAAAACAGGTTAGACTTAGCTAGAAAACTCTATGAATTTTTAGAGTCACGAGTTGAACTTGACGTTTCTGGTTGGGACAAAGAGGATATTTTTTCTCATTAACTTTTTCAAAAAATTATGTTTTTAAAAATTGCTGAGCAGGTCATTGATAAAGAAATTAGAGCATTAACTCTATTTAAAGATCAAATGTCTTTAGAATTCAATCAAGCGGTAAATCTTCTTAACAAAGTAGAAGGAAGAATATGTGTGAGTGGAATTGGTAAGAGTGGTCACATAGCAAAAAAAATTTCGTCCACATTTTCCTCAATTGGTTCACCATCTTTTTTTATTCATCCTAGCGAAGCAAATCATGGTGATCTCGGGATGATAACTGATAAAGAGTGTATTATTTTAATTTCAAACTCTGGGGAAACACCAGAGTTATCAAATATGATTAATTATTGTAAAAATAAATCTGTTCCTATAATTGGAATCACTAGTAAAGAAGAAAGTACATTGGCAAAAGCATCTAAAGTTTTGTTAAAAATTCCTGAAAATATCGAAGCTTGTCCACTTGATCTTGCTCCAACTAGTTCAACAACTGTTAGTCTTGTTATCGGAGATGCACTAGCGGTAAGCTTATTACAAGAAAATAAATTTACTAAAAGAGATTTCGGAAATTTACACCCTGGTGGGAAGATTGGTAAAAAATTATTGGATGTTGGTTCAGTAATGAATTCAGGCAAAAAAATTCCTCTGATATATATCGATAAGAAAATGTCACATGCAATACTTGAAATGTCATCAAAAGGCTATGGATGTGTAGGAGTAATATCAAGTAAAGGAGATTTAGTCGGCATCATTACTGATGGAGATTTAAGAAGAAATATGCAGAATAATATGCTACAAAAAAAAGTTACTGATGTGATGACAAAAAACCCTAAAACATTAACCAAAAACACACTTCTTGTAGATGCCATTAATAAAATGCAAAAAGATTCCATCACAAACTTGTTTGTAACTATGAACAACAAACCTGTCGGCATTATTCATATTCATGATATTCTGAAATTATAATATGCTATTCAATTCCTACAGTTCTTTTATAAACATCACAAAAAAAGTTTTTCTTTGTTTATCTATCGTTTTGGTTTTTCTTATTTTTTCTAACAAAAATAAGAGTGATCCGAGTATGGGGCAAAATTTAGTCTCTAATACTGGAGAAAATATGCAACAATTAATTTCCAATCCAAGATTTATAAGTTCTGATTCAAAAAATCGTCCTTACACACTGGTAGCGAAAAAAGCAGTAAAAATTAGAGAAAACCTCAAAATCTATGAACTGACTCATCCAGAAGGAAATTTAATCAGAGAAAATGGTCAGTTTTTAAATGTAAAGAGTCTTGGTGGTATTTTTAATCAAGAGACAGAAATACTTTCACTCAAAAATAATGTGACTCTTGAAAATCAAGATGGTTATATTTTTAAAACAGAATCTGCATCAATTGATTTGAACAAAGAAAATATCTATGGTGACAAAAAAGTAATCGGGAATGGGCCTAAAGGAACCGTAAAATCTCAAGGATTTAAGATTAATGAAAATGGTAAAAAAGTTTACTTTTTAGGAAAATCAAAATTACTACTTAAAAATCAATGATGAAATATTTTAACAGACTATTAATATCTTGTATTCTTACATTTCTTTTATTTTTTAAGATTAATAGTCAGCAAAAGATTGATACCTTTTCAAACGGTAAACCAATTGAAATTTTTGCAGATAATGGAATTGAATGGCACAAAAATGAAAAAAAATATATTGCGAAGGGTAATGCAAGGGCGATTCAGGATGACTTCGTTGTAACATCTGATTTGCTCGAAGCATATTATGCGGAGGAAAATAACTCAGAGACAAAGATTATTTTGTTAAAAGCAAAGGGGAATGTAATAATAAATAACAAATCAGCTAAAATTTCTGGCGGGAAGATTGGAATATTTGATGTTAGAAAAGATTATTTTAAAATTAATGGCAGTAATTTAGTTATGGTAAGCCAAGATGACCAGTTAAAAGCAAAAAAAAAAATTGAGTTTTGGAGAAAAGAGAATATTGCAATCGCAACAGGAAAAGCGGTAGCTAGAAAAGAAAATAAATACATACTCAGAGCACATAGATTGGCTTGGTATTTAGATAGAAACAAAAAAACTGCGGACGAAGACTTTACAATAAAAAAAATTATTGGGTTTAAAAATGTTGAAATAGAAAATGATAATGAAATAGCCTTTAGCGACAAGGCTTTATATAATAATATTAAGGAGGAATGTAAGTTGTTTGGTAATGTAAGAATTAAACGTGGAGAAAATTTTTTGACAGGAGACATTGCAGTTATTAATATGAAAACAGGTGTTAGCAAACTTCTTCCTAATAAATTTAATGGTATTAACAAGACAGAAGAGAGAGTAAAAGCCCTGATAAGCAAAGATAATACTGATGACTGAAAATTATACTAAACCTTTTATAAAAATTATTAATAAAGGTCTTGAAGCTAAGAACATTACAAAATTTTATAACAAAAAACGAGCGCTGAACAACGTTTCACTCAAATTATCCAGAGGTGAAACAGTTGCTATCTTAGGCCCAAACGGAGCCGGAAAAACAACACTATTTTATATAATTATGGGTTTGATAAAATCTGATACAGGAAAGATTGAGTTAGATCAAAACGACATAACTAATCTACCAATGTACAGAAGATCAAAAAAAGGGTTAGGATATTTGCCACAAGAATCTTCAGTATTTCGGGGACTAAATGTTGAAGAAAATATACAAGCCATAACAGAAATGTCAGAAAAAAGTAAGCAACAGCAACAAAAACTTTTAGAAAGTTTACTTACTGAATTTGGCATTGAACATTTAAGGTTAACATCTTCATTGTCTCTATCAGGTGGAGAGAGAAGGCGTCTAGAAATTGCACGATGCTTAGCTTCTGAACCAAAATATATACTTTTAGATGAACCACTTGCAGGGATAGATCCTATAGCAGTAGACGAAATTAAAAAACTTATAAAAAGTTTAAAAGAAAAAAATATAGGCTTATTAATCACAGATCATAATGTCAGAAGTGCCTTAGAGATTGTCGACAGGGCCTACATTATCTATGATGGAAGAATTATTTTTGAGGGTACTCCTGAGGATCTTGTAAATAATAATGAAGTAAAACGCACTTATTTGGGTAATACCTTTAAAATCTAGAAGTTAATGTCAATTTCAATATCAGGGAAACAAACAAAAGTTGGTAAATCTTTATCGTCTTATGTTGAAGAAAATGTTCGAAGATCCCTTAAGAAATATTTTGAAAAATTTATTTCAATAGATGTATTGTTTTCAAAACAATCATTTAATTTTAAATGTGAAATTAATATTCATCTAGAAGCAAATATATACATAAGCACCAACGGTCTTAGTAATGACGCATATGGATCATTCAACATCGCAAACGAAAAAACAAAAAAGAGAATACGACGATATCATAGAAAAATAGTTGACCACAGAACGAGAAAAAGAACTAAAAATTTAGTTGCTTCTGAATTCACAATTAAAGAGAATCAAACAAAAATAAAGAATCTATCGCCTAAGGATGAACCAGTAATTATAGCCGAGACAAAAGTAGATATAGAGCTACTTTCAGTTAGCCAAGCAATTATGCTAATGAACCTTAAAGATCAGAATGCAATATTATTTAAAAATTCTCAGTCAAAAAAACTAAACCTATTATACAAGAGGAATGATGGTAATATTACATGGATTGAGCCAAAGTAGTAGAAATGAAAATAAACAATATAATCTCAAAAAACTGTATTTTTTTAGATATCAAAGCAAATAGCCAGAGTAGCTTGTTCAAAGAAATTAGCTTAAAAATCTCAGAGATAATCGATATAAAACCGAGTTTAATCCAAAAAAAATTGAATGAAAGAGAAAAGTTAGGTTCAACATCTGTTGGAAGTGGTATTGCAATACCGCACGCCAAACTAATTGGCATTCAAAAAATTTATGGTTTTTTTTTTAAACTTTCAAACTCAGTTATATTCGATAATGACAATTCAATAAAGGTAGATCTAATTTTTGTTTTAATTGTCCCAAATGAATTCCAATCAGAGCATCTTCTTGCTTTGTCAACAATCTCTACTTTTTTAAAAAAAAAAGAAAATATAAAAAAACTGCGGGCAGAAAATAACGTTGAGAATCTAAAATTGTTGTTCAATAATTCCTAAAAAAATTAATGTAGACTAGTTGGTTCCAATCCTGACTGTATTATTGCCGCCAAAGCAGTATCCTCATTTTCAAAGCCCGCAAGAAGGACACCATCAGAACCATAAACATTAAAGATATCTAAACAATCATCACTATTATTTTCTTTTTTTATAAAAGCATACCCTGAACTTGTATAATTAAATAAATTTTTATCAGTAATTTTTTTATCCGTTTCGTTTGTCATTTTATTTTTTGCTCACATTTAGATTTATTAAGTTTTTTTTTTTATTTTCTTGCTGTGGATCCTCAATTTCAATTGTTCTTGATTCTTCCTGAGATATTGGTTGAACTAAATCTATATTCAATAGACCGTTTTCAATCGATGCTCCATTAACTTCAATGCCCTCGGCTATGATAAAACGACGTTGGAACTGTCTTGTTGCAATACCTCTGTGTATGAAAATTTTTTCATTATCATTTTCATTTTTACCACCTCTTATAATAAGCTGATTACCCTCCAAATTTATTTTAAGTTCACTTTTTTCAAAACCTGCAACGGCAATAGTTATTCTTAAAACATTTTCTGAGATTTGTTCAATATTATAGGGTGGATAAGCATCAGATGAGAGCTTTGAGATTCTATCGATGGTTCTCTCAAATTGATCAAAACCAAGCAGAAACGGGCTATTAAAAAGTGATAATCTATTCATATTTATCCTCATAAGAGCGATTAAAGTAAGACCTAATAAAGCGTCTTATATAAAATTATAATTTCCAAAGAAAAATACAAGAAAAAAATAAAATTGGTGGAGCTGGACGGGATCGAACCGACGACCTCTACCGTGCCACGGTAGCGCTCTCCCAACTGAGCTACAGCCCCCGAAAAAAAATGTGATTAAATTTTTTACTGTTCTTCATTTCTTTCAATATCAATAATATTTTCTACCTCATCTGATTCAACTGCGAGTTCTTCATCCGTAACTAATGTTTCATCATCCAGTATTTCATTTTCATCAATTTCTAAATTACTATTCGAGGATGTGTCTAAAATATTTTGATCTTCTGTTTCTTCATCGTCTAGTTTTTGTTCTTTAGTTTTTGTATCAGTATTAACTAAATTAACGATACTTTCTTGGCTCTCAGGCTTATTTTGCAATTCGTCCTTTAAAATTTTTGGGGGCCTACCCCTTTTTGAAATGTTTGTTTGTAAAGACACTGAGGCTCCACAACTCGGACATACAATTGGCATTTTATCAAAATCAAAGAAAAGTGTACCACAACTGTTACACTTTCTTTTTGTTCCTCTAATAATAATATTATTACTCAACATATTACCTTTTATAGATTATTATACATTTTATATCTACAATCTTTTATAAAAACAATGTTAAAAACAAATACTCTTAAATCGTACAAAAGTAAATCCTTATGTGGTGAAATTGCTGTTGCTGGTGACAAATCAATATCTATAAGGGCTGTAATAATAGCCTCAATAAGTTATGGAAACTCTAAAATATTTGGGCTATTAGAATCAGAAGATGTCAAAAATACAATACGTTCGCTTAGACACTTAGGAATAGATATAAAGAAAAAAAAAAATTATTATTTAGTAAAAGGTTGCGGTGATGTATTTTTTAAAAAAAGAAAAGAAATTTATCTTGGTAATTCTGGCACAGGAGCTCGACTTATGTGCGGGCTGTTGTGCTCTAGAAATATAAATATTAAAATTAAAGGTGATTCCTCTCTCTCAAATAGACCTATGCGAAGAATAATAGAACCCCTGGAAAAACTAGGTGGTAACTTTGCATCAAACAATGGAAATTTACCGATCAAAATAAAAAAAAGTGAAAGATTACTACCCAATACCATATCATCTTATCTAGGTTCTGCTCAGGTTAAATCAGCAGTAATTCTAGCTGCCTTGAATATAAAAGGAAAGACAACCTTTAAGGAATTTAGTCCTTCTAGAGATCACACAGAGATTATGTTAGATTACTTTGACGCAAAAGTAAAAATTCAAACAGAAAAAAAATTTAAGAAAATTAGTATTATTGGTCCAAGCAAACTTAAAGGTAAGGATATCCAAGTTCCCGGGGATTTCAGTTCTGCTTCATTTATCATTGTTGCTACATTACTATGTATAAAAAGTAAAGTTCTGTTAAAAAATGTCGGTTTAAACTATTACAGAATAGGTTTGCTAGCAATCCTTAAAAAAATGAATGCTAAAATAACTATTGTGAAACAATATTTAGTTAATGGAGAAAAAATAGGTGACATAAAAGTTCAAACCTCTGCCCTAAGAGGTATTTCTGACGATGGTAAAATGAGTGCTCGCTTAATAGATGAATACCCAATATTATTTGTTGCAGCCTCATTTGCCAAAGGTAATACAACTTTCAAAGGTTTAGATGAATTAAAAATTAAAGAGAGTAATAGACTAAGTGCTATGTCAGAAGCCCTTATGAAAAGTGGAGTAAAAATTGAGGTTAGAGAAAACTCGATAAAAATTTTTGGTAATAAAACACAACCTGGAGGCCAGAAAATAAGCACTTACAAAGATCATAGAATTGCCATGGCAATGATAATCTTTGGTCTTGTATCACAAAAACCAGTTAAAATTGATGAAATGAAAATGATTTTTACATCTTTTCCATCTTTTTACGAATTACTAAGGCAAATTGGAGCAAAGATTGAAAAAGTTCCAAAATAAAAAACCAGTTATAGCTATTGATGGTACAGCTGCATCAGGTAAAGGAACATTATCTAAGAAAATTGCTAATTTTTTAAATTTTGACCATCTTGATACAGGGCTATTGTATCGTTTTATAGCCCTAAAAAGAATTAATGGTGAGAATGAGCTGGTTAAAATAGACTATCAGAAAATTAAAGCAATAGATTTGACTAATAAAAATATAACAAAAGTGTCATCGTTGGTAGCTAGGGAAAATAAAGTAAGGAGGAGATTACTTGATTTTCAAAGGTCTTTTGCAAACTCACCACCATCTAGCAACGGATCTGTGATTGATGGCAGAGATATCGGTACCGTTGTAATTCCAAATGCAGAAGTAAAATTTTTTATTGACGCTGATATTGAAGTGCGTGCTAAAAGAAGGTTTTTGGATCATGCCTCAAATGGCGAAAATATTGAATACGAATTCGTGTTACAGAAACTTAAAGAAAGAGATCATAGGGATAAACAAAGAAAAAATTCCCCCCTGATCATACACAAAGAAGCAGTCTTGATTGATTCAACTTACAAAACTCCTGAAGAATGTCTAAATTTTGCCCTCAAACATACAAAAATGTTATCTAAATAAAAACCAATTAATCATTGATAAATCATTTAAAATTCTGTATTGGTATATTTCAAATATTTTTAGATAAGGGAATAACACTGATATAATGGAGAATTTTGAAAGTTTATTAGACGAAAGCCTTGTTAATTTCAAGCAAAAAGAAGGAAAGATAGTGGAAGGCACAGTTGTTTTTGTCCAAAATGATAGTGTTGTAGTTGATGTTGGACTAAAGTCAGAAGGAAGAATACCTTTAAGAGAATTTTTCTCTCCAGGAGAAGAAAACGAAATAAAGCCAGGTGATAAGTTTGATGTACTGGTTGAAAAACTTGAAAATAAAGATGGTGAGGCTTTACTTTCGCGTGAGAAGGCAAGAAGAGAAGAATCTTGGATTAGATTAGAGAAATCTTTAGAAAAAAAAGAACAAATACAAGGAATAATTACTGGGCGTGTGAAAGGTGGCTTTACAGTAGATATAAATGGTGCTGTTGCCTTCCTTCCTGGAAGTCAAGTTGATTTGAGACCTGTTACGGACATTTCTCCTCTCTTAAACAAACCTCAACCAATGATTATACTCAAAATGGATAAAGTTAGAGGGAATATTGTGGTTTCAAGGAGGGCTATTCTAGAAGAATCAAGGGAAGCCGATAGATCTAAACTACTCAATGATATAAAGGAAGGGGCAAAGTTATCAGGTATAGTTAAAAATATTACAGATTATGGAGTATTTATTGATCTAGGGGGCCTAGATGGACTCTTACATGTGACTGACATATCCTGGGAAAGAGTTAATCACCCATCTGAACTTTTAAAAATTGGTGACAAGATAGATGTTATTGTCACTAAATATGATGTATCTAACAAAAGAGTGAGTTTGGGCATAAAGCAACTCACAGATGATCCCTGGAAAGATATAGAGAAAACATTTGTTATTGGGAATCAGATTAAGGCCGTCATATCAAATATAGCAGATTACGGGGCTTTTGTTGAATTACAAAAAGGAGTCGAGGGTCTTATACATGTTTCCGAGATGAGTTGGACAAAAAAAAATTTTCATCCAAACACTATTTTAAACATTAACGATGAAGTTAATGTAAAAATTTTGGAGGTTGATCTTGAAAAAAGAAGAATTAGTTTAGGTCTCAAACAGTGTTTAGAAAATCCATGGGTTAAGTTTAAAGAGAGTCACAAAGTTGATCAGATTATCAATGGTAAAATTAAGAACCTCACTGAATTCGGTATCTTTGTAGAGTTACCTGATGAATTGGATGGTATGGTTCATCTTTCTGATATTGACTGGGACGAACCTGGTCAGGAGGCTATAAAGAAATACGCTAAAAACCAAGATGTTAAGGCAAAAATACTTGATATTGATGTTGAGAAAGAAAGGATAGGCCTTGGAATTAAACAGTTAACAACTAGTAAAAAGTCAAATAAAGAGATTGGCAAAATTGTTACTTGTATTATAAAAAAAAGTGAGAACGATAGAATCGTTGTTACCTTAGATAAAGATAAAGAGGGATTCATTAAAAAACAAAACATTGCGAAGCTTAAATCTGATCAAAGAACGGATAGATTTGCCATCGATGAAAAGCTTGATGCAAAGATTATAAAGTATGACAAGTCAAAAAAAATCTATGAACTTTCAATTAAAGAATTAGAAATTTTAGAGGAAAAGGAAGCCATGGAACAATATGGTTCATCTTCTTCTGGTGCAAGTCTTGGAGACATACTGGGTGCTGAGATAGAAAACAAGGTGCAAAAAATTAAAGGAGAAAAGATTAAGGAAAAAGATGAAAAAGAAAAATGAATTCCTTATAAATTTTTTTTCTGAAAAAAAAAAAAATTTTCTAAGGGGATTTTTTGCTTTTGTTGGTTTCTTTATTATAGCCTCCTTGATTCATAGTAACTTTAGTAAAAATGAAGACTATATTGCCAGACTCTCTATTAGCGATATTATTTATACTGATAGCGACTTTTTTGGTTTGATCGACGACCTTAAGAAAGATAAGAATTTAAAAGCAGTTTTAATCAATATTAATAGCCCAGGTGGAACAATTGTTGGAAGTCAAACCATCTACAATAAATTAAAAAAAATTGGGGAAAGTGTGCCTATTGCAGTTTCGATGAAAGAGGTTGCAGCATCCGGTGGGTATTTGATATCACTAGCAGCAGATAGAATTTTTTGTTATGAAGGAACTGTGACAGGATCGATAGGTGTTATTTTACAGACTATGAATTTAAATAATTTTCTCGAGAAAATTGGCTTTGAGCCATTAGTGATCAAAAGTGGTGATATGAAATCAGTTCCTAACCCTTTGGAAAAATTAGATGTTAATAAAAAAGAAAAAATTGTTAAACTTGTCGATAATATGGCGAAGCAATTCCTTGATTTAGTAATACAAAATAGAAATCTAAACAAAACACAAGTAGGATTTATATCTGATGGTTCTGTTTTTACTGGCATGCAGGCGAAAGAGATCAATCTTGTTGATGAAATTGGAGGTGAGGAAGATGCCATTACATGGCTAAAAGATAAAGGCAATCTAGATGACCAAATTAAGGTGCTAGAAGTTAAAAAACCTGAAGGGATTCTGAATAATCTTAATCTAAATGAAGCAAATTTCTTAAAAGGGATAAGTGGATTTCTAGCCATATGGTTGTTATAGATGAATAAATCCGATTTATTTGACATTGTTGGAAAAAAATTTAAACACTTACCAATCAGGGAAGTTGAAAAAATCGTTCAAAAAATTTTTTCATCTATTTCAGACTCTCTTTCAGTTGGGAACAGAGTTGAAATTAGAGGTTTTGGATCTTTTTCGGTTAGGAGTCGAGAAAAAAGGTTGGGAAGAAACCCAAAGACTGGAGAAAAAATTGAAATTAAAGAAAAAACGTCCTTGAATTTCAAGCAGAGCAAGAATATGAAGAGAATGATTAATGAGAAATAGTTTTAAAAAAATTTTAAGCTTTTTTTTTTTGTTTTTTTTTAGTTATTTTAGTTCCGTTTGCTATTTCAAATAAAAAATATGTAATAATTAATTTTTTTCCTTTGCCGTTTGAAATTCAAACACCAACTTACTTACTTATTTTCATTTTATTCTTTGTTGCATTTATTTTAGGCTATATTTTTTCTAATATTAAAAAATGACACATGAAAAATCGATAAAAAACTATATTTTTTGTGCTCTAGATTTTAAAGATATTAAGATTACAAAGCATTTATTGAATAAAATAGCAGATCAAATCGGAGGTATAAAAATCGGATTAGAATTCTTTCTAGCTAATGGAAAAAAAGGTGTGAGAGAACTCCAGAAATTTAAACTCCCAATTTTTCTGGATTTAAAATTACACGATATACCAAATACCGTAAAAAGATCTGTCGAAAGTATTATTGACCTAAGACCAGAGTATTTATCTGTACATATTTCTGGAGGAGAAAATATGCTTAAGATAATCGAAAGAAATAATTATACAAAAATTATTGGGATTACTTTATTAACTAGTTTGGACGAAAAAGATCTTGTTAAGCAAGGTATATATAATCAAGCAAAAGAGCAAGTTATACAACTTGTAAAAATTGCTAAAAAAGCTCGCCTAGATGGAGTTGTATCCTCTCCTTCAGAAATACCGTTAATTAGAAAAATATCATCGGAAAATTTTATTATAATTTCACCTGGAATTAGATTAAAAAGAGATTCAAATGATGATCAAAAAAGAGTTATGAGTCCGGGAAACGCCATACTAAATGGCGCTACAAAAATTGTTATTGGAAGAAGTATTACAAATTCCAAAAACCCTCTAGAAGCCATAAAAAAAATCCAAGATGATATACTCAAAAAACTTTCGGTGAAAAATGCAAAAAACTAAAATTAAGATTTGTGGCGTAAAAACAAGGGCTTCGGTGCTAGCCTCAAAAAATGCTGATTTTCTGGGTTTTGTGTTTTATCCTAAGTCACCCAGATTTGTTAAGACCGAAGATGCAAAATATTTAATAAGAATGTCTTCTCCTAAACAAAAAAAGGTTGGTTTGTTTGTTGACTCGGACATAAATATCATAAAATATATATATGAGGAATTACAACTTGATTACGTGCAACTACACGGTCAGGAAAACATAGAAAAAATTAGTTATTTAAAAAATGAACTTAATAACATTAAGATAATTAAATCTATTGGTGTTGATTTAAAACTTGATTTGAAAAAACTTAAAAGATATGAAAATATTTGTGATATGATTTTATTTGATACAAAGTATGGTGAAAGTTCAATGCCAGGGGGTAATGGTTGTTCATTTAATTGGAATCTCTTGAAAAATATAAGAATGAAAAATGAATGGATGCTTGCTGGTGGAATAAATGAAAATAATTTAAAGGTTGCCTTAAATCAAACAAAAGCTCCTATTATCGATTTATCTTCTAGTTTAGAGTATAAAAAAGGTTTCAAGTCACCGAAAAAAATTAAAAACATTATAAAACTTGTTAGTGTGCTAAATAATAATGCTTAAGAAATTTAATTTTAAAAAGGGTCCTGATAAAAATGGTCGATTTGGCATTTATGGAGGAAGATTTGTTGCTGAGACTTTGATGCCTCTAATATTAGAAGTAGAAAAACAATACAAGTTAGCAAAAAAAGATACTAAGTTTCAAAAGAAATTAAAGTACTATCTTGAACATTATGTTGGCAGACCAAGTCCTTTATACTTTGCAGAAAGATTGACTGAGGCATTAGACGGTCCAAAAATCTATTTCAAAAGAGATGAATTAAATCATACGGGCGCCCACAAAATCAATAATTGCATTGGACAAATTCTTTTGGCAAAAAGAATGGGGAAAAAAAGAATTGTGGCTGAGACTGGTGCAGGCCAACATGGTTTAGCAACCGCCACAATCTGTGCTTTATTTGATTTAGAATGTATTATTTATATGGGAGCTTCAGATATTCAGAGACAAGCCCCAAATGTTTTTAAAATGAAACTTCTTGGAGCTAAAATTAATACAGTTAAGTCAGGAACTGCAACCCTAAAAGATGCAATGAACGAAGCATTAAGAGACTGGGTATCAAATGTTGAAGATACCTTTTATGTAATTGGAACAGTCGCTGGTCCACATCCTTACCCACTTATGGTAAGAGACTTTCAGTCTATAATAGGCATTGAAGCTAAAAAACAAATACTGAAGGCAGAAAAAAGACTGCCCACCCATGTAATTGCCTGTATCGGAGGAGGTTCGAATGCTTTGGGATTGTTCTCTGCATTTTTGAATCATTTAAGCATAAGTGTAATTGGAGTTGAGGCAGGAGGTTTAGGCTTGCAATCTAACAAACACGCAGCATCAATTTCTAAGGGCAAACCTGGTTTTCTACATGGCAACCACACATACCTTTTACAAGACAAGGATGGTCAAATTAAGGATGCTCACTCAATATCAGCGGGACTTGATTATCCTGGGATAGGTCCTGAACATTCCTATTTAAAGGATATAGGAAGAGTAAAATATGAATCAGCAACGGATAAAGAGGCGATAGATGCTTTTAAAATTTGTGCAAAGCTAGAGGGAATAATTCCTGCATTAGAACCATCACATGCACTTGCATATTTAATAAAATTATCAAAAGAATTAAGAAAGTCTGATTTAGTTATCATGAATATGTGCGGAAGAGGTGATAAAGATATCTTGTCAATAGCAAATAAGTTGAATGTAAAACTAGAAAGCTTTTAATGAATAGGCTAAGAGACAAATTTTCTTACCTTGAAAATAAAAATGAACATGCCCTAATTGCATTTGTTTCTGCAAACGACCCCAATTATAATACTTCAAAACAGATTATTTTAAATTTACCTATTTTTGGGGTAGATATTATAGAAATTGGTCTCCCATTTTCGGACCCAATGGCGGATGGCCCAATAATACAAAGATCAAGTCTTAGAGGAATAAAATCAGGTTTCAATTTAAACAAGACTTTTGATTTAATATCCTTTTTTAGATGCAAAGATAAAAAAACACCCATAGTTCTCATGGGCTATTTTAATACAATTTCTCAATTTGGCATAAAAAAGTTTTTTTCCAAAGCAAAAAATTGCGGTGTTGATGGTTTAATCGTGGTTGATCTTCCACCTGAAGAACATGAGCATTTAATGAATATGGAAAATAAATTTGGTATTGATTTAATAAGATTAGTAACTCCAACAACAGATGAAAAAAGGTTAAAATTAATTTTAAAAAATGCAACCGGTTTTATATATTATGTTTCAGTTTCTGGAATAACTGGAACTAAACGACCTTCAATTTCTTCGGTAAAAAGTGCCGTATCGAGAATTAAAAAATTTACCAAGTTGCCAATAGTGGTTGGTTTTGGCATCAAATATAAGAGTCAAATAGAGCAAATTTCAAGATTTGCAGACGGTGTTGTTATCGGTTCATCTCTAGTAACAGTAATTGAAGAGTCTTGGGTGGGGGGGAGAAATACTAAAGAAACTTTAAAAAATATCGAAATTTTTATGGAGTCATTAATTTCAAAAAAAAGATCAGTTAAATGAATTGGATAACAAATTTTGTCAGACCCAAACTTCAAGCAATTGTTGGTAAAAAAAATATACCTGATAATTTGTGGTGTACCTGTCCAAAATGTTCACAAATGCTTCTAAAAAAAGAATTGGAAACGAGTTTATACGTATGCAAGAACTGTGATCATCATTTAAGAATGAATGCGAAACAAAGGTTTGCCCAGATGTTTGGTGAAGATTATAGAATTTTAAAAACTCCGAAGATAAAAACTGATCCTTTAAAGTTTAAAGATCTTAAAAAATATTCAGATAGGATAAAGTCTAGTCAGAAAAAAAATAATGTTGAGGAAGCTGTTCAAGTAGGAATCGGAAGATTAATAAATAAAGAAGTAGTAATGGTAGTATTTGATTTCAATTTTATGGGTGGCTCGATGGGAATTGCAACGGGTGAGGCTATAATTGTTGCTGCCCAATATTCCGTTAAAAATTCAATCCCTTTGATAATAGCTTCTTCTTCGGGTGGTGCTAGAATGCAAGAAGGCATACTATCTTTAATGCAAATGCCTAGAACTATTATAGCAATTGATGAACTTGAAAAGGAGAAAATCCCATTTATATCTCTTTTAACTGACCCAACGACTGGTGGTGTTTCTGCCTCATTCGCCATGTTAGGTGATGTTATAATTGCCGAGAAGAATGCAACAATTGGCTTCGCAGGAAGTAGAGTAATTGAAGAAACAATAAAAGAGAAGCTACCAAATAACTTTCAAAAATCTGAATACTTATTAGAAAAAGGAATGGTCGATATAGTAGTTCACAGGAGAAACCTCAAAAAAAAGGTTTTCCAAATTATTTGCTTATTAGAAGACAAGTAAGAAACGTGACTGAATCAGATAAAATCCTAGAAAGATTACAACTCCTTCATCCAAAACAAATTGATCTTACGTTAGATAGAACTTTAGAGTTACTCGATAAACTGAATAATCCTCAAAATAGTTTGCCAAAAACTATACACGTGGCTGGAACTAATGGCAAAGGGTCAACTTTAGCATTTCTAAGAAGTATGCTTGAGAAAAATGGTTATAAAACTCATGTTTATACATCTCCACATCTAATAAATTTCAATGAGAGGATTAGGTTAAACTCAAAAATTATATCTAACAAATTTTTATCAGAATTGTTGAAAGAATGTGAATTTCATAATCAAAATAAAGCAATTACATTCTTTGAAATTACGACAGTCGCCGCTATTTTAGCATTCAGTCGAGTTGAATCAGATTACCTTCTACTAGAAACTGGTCTTGGAGGTAAATACGATGCGACTAATGTTATAAAAAAAAAATATTGTACCATACTTACTCCTATTTCTATGGATCATATGAACTTTCTAGGCAATAATATTGAATCAATTACTAAGGAAAAAATTGGCATCCTTAAAAAAAATGTTCCTGCAATAATAGCTAAGCAAGAGATAAACGCAAAGAAAATTATTAGGGACTTCTCCAATAAAAATAAAATAGAGACATACTTTTATGGCTCGGATTGGGAAATAACTAGAATAGAAAAATCAAAAAACGAATTTAGTCTGAGGTTATTCAACGAAAATTTTCAATTGCCAAAACCAAATCTATATGGTGATCACCAAGTAATGAATTCAGGACTTGCTTTTACTGTATTAAAAGTACTGAAGAAAATAAAAACTAATCAGAATAATATTATTGATGCCATCAAAACTGTCACTTGGCCCGCAAGAATGCAAAAAATAGTAGCAGGTCCACTTAACAATCTGGTGAGTAAAAAAATGGAAATATGGTTAGACGGAGGTCATAATGTTGATGCTTCAAGAATGTTATCAAATGTTTTAAATAGTTGGGTGACTAAAGAAAAGTTTTTGATATTTGGCATGGTACAGGGTAAAGATTTCAATAAATTCTTAAAAAATATTTCTTCATTATTTAAGTGCATTGTAATCATACCAGTTTCTAAACATCAGTATATTGAACCTAAACTTATCAAAAAAGAATTAGATAGATCAAGATCTAATGTATTTATAAAAAACAATGTCAGTGAGGCATTAATCTATTTAAATAAAAAATATAGAGAAGGAAAAGTATTGATCTGTGGATCACTTTATCTAGCGGGGTTTGTTTTAAAAGAAAACAAATATAAAATTAGTTAGTTATTTAGAGCCTAAAATCCAATCTTTCAAATCATTTTTTGACAATAATCCTACTTTTGTATCTTTTAACTCCCCATTTTTAAACATCAGAAGTGTGGGAATACTTCTTATTGAAAATTTCATAGCCAAGTCCTGATTATTATCTAAATCAACTTTGCCAAACAAAACTTTTTCATCTAATTCATTTGCTAGCTCGTCAACTATCGGCGAGAGCAACTTACAAGGACCACACCATTCAGCCCAAAAATCAATAACAAATATTTTTTTATCTTTATTTATTGTCTTATCGAAATTATCGTTATTAAGTTCGAGTACTTTTGCCATATCAATCACCTATCAAAAAGTTTATTAGATAGTTTCCTATCAAAATTTATCGGTTTTGGATTTTTGTTTTTATAACTATAGTAATCACTTAGGAAATCAATGTAAATATTATATTGTTCAAGTTGTTTCTTATGAAATAAATTTTCTTCTTTTTCAAGTTTTAATCCTAATTCATCAGCCTCATGAATTGCTGCAGGAATTGTTGTATAATCTCTCTTCTCTATTGTTGAAAGTCTTTCACGGATTCTTTGATGAAGATAAACAAAAATTTTTTTTGGCAAAATTGCTGGATGATTTCTAAAAATATGTTTCGCAGAAAAATATCGAAGCCTTCTATCTTTAAATTTTTCTGCAACATCCCATTTTTGTTCCCATTCAATATTATTATAATTTTCCATTAATAGTTTATCCGTATAAGGTAAATTTTGGTTATATATTGTTTCTTCTTCAAATAGTATTTCTTGAGATTTATTTGTCTCGTAATTTTCAGCCTCTTCCTCTAAAATTTTTCGTAATTTATTTTTAAATTCATAGTTGCTAATAAATAAATATTTTTTTTTCAAAATTTCCTCAGACATATACTTATATGGATCAAAATTCTTCGCAAGATTATAATCTAGGATCTGTGGTTGTTTGTTGATTTTTATTTTCCTAAAAAATTTTTTGTTTTTAGAATAAAAAGCTTGTTTTAATTCTTCAAATGAAAGATCCACCAAATCTTCAGGTTCAAATTTTAAATCAAAGGCTAATATATTATCTCTATAAACTGGATGATCTATGATATATGATAAAAGATAAATAAAATGTTTACCATAATAACTCATATAAAGTGTAAAAAATTCTTTATCTTTGATTTTCGAAACTAACTTTTCTTTCTTTGTATTTTCAATAAAATTCCCAAATAAACTTATCGAATTATTCATTATAATCTTTAAAAGTTGTTTAGTGGCAATAACATCAGAAATTGCTTCATGAGCATTTTCGATGTGGAAATTATTAATGCGAGAAAGGTCTTCTAGTTTAAATCCAAGCTTCCCATCATCGTTCTTTTCTACATTGAAACATTTTGGATCAAAAGCATGAGTCATCCTTGCAAGGTTTAAGATGTCACACCTACTATTATTATTAGATGTTGTTAAATATGGATAAAAGAATGTTTCCCATAAACCCTGACGTAGGAACTCTTCATCAAAGGAAATAGAATTATATCCACAAAATATTGCAGGGTTATAATTATTTAAAAATTTTTGGAGTTTGTGCATCATTTCATAGGACGAATCGGTTTCACACAATAAATCTGAAACAAGTAACTTATTTACTTTGAGAGCATTTATCGATGGGATGACATCTGGATTTATTCTTGCTCTCAAGTTTATTTTTTCAAGTTCTTGAAGTTTATTATCATAACAAATTACTCCTGCTTGAAGAATTTGGTCAAATCTTGGTGATCTACCCGATGTTTCAAAATCATAAATTATAAAGTTCATTTTTAATTAACCACTGATTTACATTTTTTAAGTCTTCAGGTGTACTAATGTGAAACCATAAGTTTTTATCAGTAATTCCATAAAGACGTCCATTACTCATTGAATTCAAATAAAGTTCTCTCAAAGAAAATTTTTTTTTCTTCACACGGGTAAAAATTCGCGGATGAATGATTTGTACACCACAGAAAACAAAATCATTTTTTTTTCTTTTTACAAGTTTTCCAAAATTTCCCTTTCTTTTTAAGAAATCAAAATCACCCTTACCTTTATATCCATTTATGATTTTTTTTTCTTGGAGAACAATCAAAATATCCATTATATTGTCATCCCAATATTTAAATAATTTTGAAAATAATGATTCCTTATTTTTTTCAATCCAAAAAATATCTCCATTTATTACTAATAATGGTACTTGTGGGTTTGAAATATATTTTAGATTTAATGCATTAAGAACTCCACCTCCAGTTTCAAGAATTTGTTTTTCATATAACACTTTTATCTTAGGATATTTTTTTTTTAATATACTGTAAAATTTTTCTGACAAATAATGAGTATTTACTATAGTTTTATTTATTTTTTCTTTCTTGAGTTTTTCAATTATATAGAAAATCAATGGTTTATTTCCTATACTTACAAGAGGTTTAGGTATATTTAAAGTTATTGGAAGCATCCTTTTCCCGTATCCTGCAGCTAAAATCATGGCGTTTTTAACAATCAATTTCATAACTATTTCAGAAAATGAAGAATAATTTTTCTCATATCCTCAAACTTTTTCTCATTTAAATTTTTTTCTAGCATTGTTATAACCCTCGGAATATATTGAAGATAATCGGATTTTTTGTCTCTTAAATATAATCTAGAGAAAATACCCAAAACTTTTAAATGACGTTGAATAGCTATGATCTTGCAGCCTTGCAGAAATAAAGTTTTATCAATTTCATAAAAATTATCTAAGTAATAAGAGATTAATTTATTGTTCAGTAAATAATCAGGATCAATCCTAGCATCCTCAAGTAAAGACATCAAATCGTATACACACGTTCCTTTTAAAGCATCTTGGTGATCGATCCAACCACACCTTTTAATTTTTGAAGCTTTTGAAAAATAAAATAAATTATCGATATGATAATCTCTGTGAATATTAACTGTTCTTAATGATAGTGGAACCTCTAGGAGATTTGAAAAAATATCATGGAATTCGTCAGAAAAAAAAAAATTTTTTTTTTTCAGTCTTAAAAACCATTCGGTGAATAAATTTGATTCTTCAATAAGTAATTCCTTTGAATAATTTTTTAACTCCTTGAACAATGGCTTTTTGTGTAATTTGATCAAACAATCCACTGCTAGTTTGTAAAGTTCGTATCTATTTTTTGAGTTAATTATATTACTATACTTAGTGTGACCAAAATTCTCTAAAATCATCATACCTTTTTTTGGCAATTTTTTAAAAATTTTAGGAACACGAATTCCTGCACTTGAAAATAAGTCATTGCTTTTTGCAAATTTTGTAACTACTGAGGGATTATAAAAATCGCACATAAGAACATTTTTTTTCTTATTTTGCGTTATAAGGAAATATTTTCTAGTTGAAGCATCACCTGCTAAAAAAGTGATTTCCTCAAATTTAATTGATTGATCCTCTAAGTTAGTTTTAATTTTTTTTAATATGTTATTCAAGAAAAAAGATCTCCGACTTTTTTTAGACTCCCAAAAAAATTCAGATTAGCAAATCTTCTAAGTTTAGAATCCTCAGACAAAAAAATCTCAATCCTGTTTTCAGGTAAATAATCTTTTATAATTTCAGGCCATTCTACTATAACTATGTCATTTACAGCAATTTCAAAGTCTAAATTAAATATTTCATCAGGAACGGTTAATCTATATAAGTCAAAATGCCATATCAAATGTTTTGAAAGCTCATAAGTTTTCACCATAGTAAAAGTAGGGCTTTGAACATTCTGTTTTTTTTTTGATAATGAATTTATGAAATATTTCGCAAATGTGGTCTTTCCTGAACCTAAATCACCATACAAACATAGAAAAAAATTTTTTTTGGCAAACCTTGCTATTTTATTAGCAAGTATTTTTGTATCAGAAGTTGATTTTAAAAAAATTTGTTTTTGTTCTTTCATTTTTATTAAAATATCACATATGTTAAGTACTTATATTTTATAATAATATAATTTAAATATTTATGAAAACATTAGAAACTGATGTACTAATTATAGGAGCAGGACCCGCAGGTTTATTTTGCGTTTTTGAGCTTGGGCAACTTGGCATAAAAAGTTGCTTAGTTGATTCTTTAGATGAAATAGGTGGCCAATGTTCAGCTTTGTATCCAGAAAAACCAATATTTGATATTCCGGCTTATAAAAGTATATCGGGTAAAGATTTAATTTTACGTCTTAAGTCCCAAATTACTCCGTTCAAACCAAATATACAGTTGAGTCAAACGGTTGAAAAAATTTCTAAGCACGGGGATTCCTTTCTAGTTGAAACATCAAAAAAAAATACAATTGAATGTAAGTGCATAATTATTGCCGCAGGCACTGGAGTTTTTGGTCCAAATAAACCACCAATTCATGGAATAAACGAGTATGAAAATAAATCAGTTTTTTATTCGATAAAAGATAAATCATTGTTTAATAAAAAAAATGTTGTCATTGCAGGTGGCGGTGATTCTGCTGTGGATTGGGCCATCGAACTTTCTAAAAATGCTAAAATTGTATATTTCCTCCACAGAAGAACTAAACTTAGAGCTGCACCGAATAGCATAGAAAAGCTTTACTCCCTTGAAGAAAAGGGTCGCGTTAAGATGATTATTCCATATCAAGCGGATTCTATTTTGGGAAAGAATGGAGAAATGAAAAAATTAATTGTTAAGAGCCTGGATAATAAATTTTTAAGCATAGAATCTGATTTCTTTTTACCATTTTTTGGACTTTCGGCAAATTTAGGTCCAATTAAAGACTGGGAGTTAGAAATCGAAAAAAGTTGTTTAACAGTTGATCAATCAACTTGTGAAACCAATAAAAAGGGTATATTTGCAATTGGCGATATCTGTAAGTATCAAGGTAAACTAAAGCTAATTCTTACAGGTTTTTCCGAAGCCGCAATTGCTGCTCACGCTTGTTATGAAAAAGTTTTTCCTGGTAAGGCGTTGCATTTTGAGTACTCAACTACCAAAGGTGTAAATAAAATTTAGGATTACTAATACCTGTATTCATCATTCTTGAATGGCCCATTTATTGGAATATTAATATAACTACTTTGCTTTTTATTTAGTTCTGATAGTTTAGCTCCAATTTTTTCCAGATGTAGTTTTGCAACTTTTTCATCCAAGTGCTTGGGAAGAACATAAACTTTGTTTTTGTAATCTTTATGGTTATTCCATAACTCTATCTGAGCGAGAACTTGATTGCTAAAGGAAGCCGACATAACAAAACTTGGATGACCTGTCGCGCATCCTAAATTAACAAGTCTCCCTTCGGCTAAAACAATAATTTTTTTACCATCAGGAAATTCAATTTCATCAACCTGAGGTTTTATATTATTCCATTTAAAATTTTTAAGAGCATCAATTTGGATTTCTGAATCGAAATGTCCAATGTTGCAAACTATACTTCTATCGTTCATATCTCTCATGTGATCAATAGTAATTACATCAATATTGCCCGTAGCTGTAACAAATATATCAGATTTTTTTACGGCATCGTCCATTGTTGTAACCTCGTATCCATCCATTGCCGCCTGTAATGCACAAATAGGATCTATTTCAGTGACAAGAACTCTGCAACCAGCATTTCTTAGGCTTTCTGCGGACCCCTTTCCAACATCACCATAACCTGCAACTACTGCAACCTTTCCCGCCATCATAACATCTGTAGCTCTTTTTATGCCATCAACTAAACTTTCTCTACAACCATATTTATTATCAAATTTGGATTTGGTAACTGAATCATTCACATTTATTGCTGGAACTAATAGAGTTTTGTTTTGTTCCATTTCGACTAGTCTAAGTACGCCAGTTGTTGTTTCCTCAGATAAGCCTTTAACATTTTTTAATAGTTCCGGATATTTTTCATGTATTATCTTTGTTAAATCTCCTCCGTCATCTAAAATCATATTTGGTTTCCAATTATCAGGACCATGTAAAGTTTGTTCTATACACCACCAAAATTCTTCATCCGTCTCGCCTTTCCAAGCAAAAACAGGAATACCATTTTTAGCAATTGCAGCCGCGGCTTGGTCTTGAGTTGAATATATGTTGCAGGAACTCCATCGGACCGTTGCACCCAAGTCTATTAAAGTCTCAATCAACACAGCGGTTTGAATAGTCATATGCAAACAACCTGCAATTCTAGCACCCTTCAATGGTAATGTAGCTTTATATTCTTTTCGCAGACCCATAAGACCAGGCATTTCTGTTTCGGCAATTTCAATTTCTTTTCTACCCCAATCAGCTAAACCTAAATCTTTAATTTTAAAATCTACCATTTTTTCCCTCCTATCTGTTTGTTAACTTTTTTTGAAAATTCTCTAAGAATATTTTTTGTCATCCCATAATTGGAATCTTTAAATATTTTATCACATAATTTACTAGCGTCAGAAAAATTCAAATTTTGAATAAATTGTTTTAACCGCAATATACGCGATGTGCTCATGGAAAGTGTATCTATCCCCAATCCAATCAAAAAAGATGAGAATAAACTGTCACCAGCCATTTCGCCGCATACGCTTATCGGTATATTATTCCTTTCCGCTGATTCTTTTGACATTCTGATTAATTTTAAGACCGATAAATGTGCAGGATCATAAATATAAGCTACATTATCATCACCTCTATCAATTGCAAGAGTATACATAACTAAATCATTTGTGCCAATCGCAAAGAAATCGCAATGTTTGGCTAGGATATCTGAAATTAAGGCTGCTGCTGGTGTTTCTATTAAAACACCAATAGGAGGTAGCCTTCTTTTAACTTTATTTTTTTTTTTTATTAGCTCTAAATGAACTTCCTTAATTATTTTTTTTGCGGCCTGAAGCTCATAAAGATGCGAAACCATAGGTAACATGATTCTAATTTTTCCATAAAAATTTGCTCTTAAAATAGCTGAAATTTGCTTCTTAAAAATTTCTGGAAAGGCTAATGTCAATCTTATTGCCCTCAACCCTAATGCAGGGTTTTGTGATGGGCCAATTAATTTATCAATCTGCTCAGAATGCTTATCATTTCCGATGTCTAAAGTTCTTATTGTCAAAAATTTATTTTTCAGGATAATTAATGTCTTTTTTAACATTTGAAACTCTTGTTCTTCTGTAGGAAATTTCTTTTTATTCATATACAAATATTCACTACGGTATAATCCAATTCCATTTATTCCCTTTTCAATCGCCTCTTTAGCATCTGAAAAATCATCAACATTTGCCTCAATGAAAATCTTTTTTTTATCTTTAGTCTGCGGGTCAATCTTTTTAAATAGTTTTAACTTAGAGGATTGGTTTTTAATTTCGTTTAACCTGTTGCGATATTTTTCTAAGGTTGCAACAGAAGGTTTTAAAATTACCAAACCTTGATCTCCGTCTAAAACAATTTCATCTCCCTCTCTAATATTTTTAAATAGATCCTTTATTCCTACAATAGTTGGTATAGAAAATGACCTGGCAACAATTGAAAAATGACCTTCAGGTCCACCGTAAGCACTGAGCAATCCAACGACAGAATTTTTATTAATTGACATAACGTCTGCTGCACTAAAGTTTTTTGAAATCATGACAAGTTTACCTTTTTCAAATTTTTCCTTTTTTTCTGAAATATTAATTTGCAGACAATTAATTATGCGTTTACAAATATCTTCAACATCGTCAAATCTTTCTTTAAAATAATTATCTTTTAAATTCTTGAAAATTAATTCGTGCCTCTTAAGTTCTTCCTCAATTGCCGATTCAGCATTAATTAATTTTCTTTCAATTTGTTTTCTTGAGTCTTTAACTAATGAAGAAGATGTTAACATTTGAATATGTGCCTCAAGAATGAATTTCATCTCATTATTTTTTGATAAGGTTTTTTTGTTGCTTTTTTTGATGATATATTTTAGTTCCTGTATGGAGTCTTTAACCGCTTTATCGAATCTTGTTAATTCTTTTTTTAACTCTGTTTTCTTGATCGCATACTTTCTATAATCTAACTTGTCTTTTTCAGATAAATAACAGATACCAATTGAAACTCCTGGAGATACCCCAATTCCTTTGTAAATTTTTTCTTCGTTTTTTACTTCTTTTATAGTTTCTTCTTCACCGAAATTATTTGATATTAATTTCTCTAGGCTTTCTAAATCTTTTTTTGCTGAAGGCCCTTTACAAATAATTAAGATTTCTGAATCTTTTTTTGCGGCTAAAGTCATTAAACCTAAAATTGAGGAGCCACTGACAACCTTTTTTCCTCTTTTAACTGAAATTTCTGAATCACACTTTGATGTAACATTAACAAATTTAGCTGCGGCTCTTGCATGAAGACCTAGTTTGTTAGTAATTAAGAGTCTTTTTTTTACTACATTTCTGACATTCAATTATTTTTTTCCTTAAAAAAATTTGAGGCGATATTAATGTATTTTCTTCCTGAATCCTGTGAAATTTTTACTAACTGATTAAGATCGAGTTTTTTTCTTTGAGAAACCATTTTAATGAGCATTGGAAGATTAACTCCGGCGATGACCTCTACTTCATTGTCTTTTAGATTTGAAATAGCTAAATTAGAAGGTGTACCCCCAAACATGTCGGTAGCAATAATAACTCCTTTACTTTTCTTAACTGCTTTGACACTTTCTATAATTTCATTGCGTTTTGTATCCATATCATCATTAGGGTTAATACAAACTGCTCTTAAGAACTTTTGTTTACCTACAACATGTTCTAGTGCAACAATGAATTCTTTTGCTAGGTCTGCGTGAGTAACTATTACAATTCCTATCATCTTTTAAGATCCCTGTGGTCAATAAAAACATGTATATTTTTTTTATTTATTTCTTTATAAACTTTCTCTGTTACAAATACTGATCTATGTATACCACCCGTGCATCCAAAGGCAACCGTGAGATACTTTTTACCCTCAATTTGATAAAATGGAATTATTTTATTTAGAAGATCTAGATATGACTTAAAAAAATCGGGGAAAATTTTTTGTTTTGTCAAAAAATCAATTACTTTTTTATTTTTACCATTTAATTTCTTTAGCCCCTCAATATAAAAAGGATTTTCTAAAAACCTAACGTCCATAACGATGTCTGCTTCACGTGGTATGCCAAACTTAAAACCAAAAGACATTAATCTAAGATTAATTTTTGATTTTTTTGTTAAAGCAAATAAACTTTGTACTGTTTTTTGAAGTGTCGGAACTTCAAGATTAGTTGTATCAAGTGTAATGTCCGCAAACTTTTTTAAAGGCGATAACCAAATACGCTCATGTTCAATAATATCATTAATTGGAATATTCATTTTAATTGGGTGCCTCCTGCGGGTAACTTTAAATCTATCTATTAAGGTTGTGTTTTCGCAATCAAAAAAAATCATATGTAGTTTAAGATTTTTTTTATTTTCATTAATTACACTTTTAATGACACTTGCATCAAATTTTCTAGATCTAATATCTATACCTATAGCCAAGTTATTTTTTAATTTCTTATTTACAATTTTTTTTAAAAGTTGACAGGGCAAGTTGTCAACCGCTTCATAACCAGTATCCTCTAATATTTTTAGTGCTGTAGTTTTACCTGCGCCAGAGAGCCCTGTAACAATTATAACTTTATTCACGTTGATTTATCTCAAAAAGTTTTAATTTAATTTTTGCATTTGCCGAAATTTCAAAGGCAGATAATTCAAATAAAGGCAACCGAATACCAAGAATATTTTTAAAGTCTTTTCTTTTAGGTAGGCGATCTTTTTTTTTATCAGTCAACCTAATTACCATTTTAAGTTTTATATTATCAATGCAGGGTACTCTTATTAATCCCATACCTCTGACCTCAATTAAACCAGAAATCTCCGAAGGACAAAACATAAATATTTCCTTATTTTTTCTTAAACAAATTGTTCTGTCATCTGCAATTAGTGTAGCTCCGCTATCTATAAGTCTTAGAGCTAAGTCTGATTTTCCTGACCCCGAAGGACCTAAAATTATAATACCACTATCGGCAATGGCAACCGCTGAACCATGAACATCAATCTCATTTTTCAATTTCGCATTTTTCTGTTAATTACCATTATTTCAGTACTAAAGTTATTATTATCAGAAGTAACAAAAAAAATTGAAAATTTCTCTTTATCTTTAAGCTCTTTATTTAATCCAAACAACATTATATGTTTTCCACCGGGTTGGAAAAAAATAGTTTCACCTTTTTTTACTGTAGGTTTATCAATTTTTCTCATTTTCGTTATATCACCCTCCTCAATTATTTCATGGATCTCAGTTTTTTTTGCAACTTCAGTATTTAATGAAATAATTTCTAAGTCTGATTTGCTATTATTTATCATGGTCAGATAAACTGCAGCACTTTTCTGATTTTTAAATGACGAGAATGTATAACCGCCATGCATAATTAGACTATTTTCTGATGTAAATAAAAATTCCTTAGGAGTGCCAACCAGCAATAAACAACAAAAAAAAAAATAAAAAAATTTAAATAACATATTTGACTTTAAAGATATAATTATAATAATAATTTATCATTTTATCTTAATTATTAAAATATCAAGTGAAAGAAAAAAATATTAATTTTGCAACTCGTCAATTAATGAGATCAGCTACAAGGGGTTATCTAGCTACGGAATTAATTGTAAAAAATAGGCAAAATTCTATTTTATTTAGCGATAATAATAAAAAAATACCATATGCTACATTTGTCATGGTTGCATTTGACTACGATTGTTCACCATTAATACTTCTGTCAAATTTATCGGAACATACAAAAAATATTAATAAAAATAACATTGTTTCAATTATGTTTTGTGAAGAACAACAATTTTTAGATTATTTTCCAAAATTTAAAAAGGAGGTAAAACCCAATAAATTTTTAAGTTACGAAGATCCAATGTCCAGACCAAGAGTTACTGTAATAGGTGAAATACAAAAAGGCGATGCGAACTATCAAAAAAAAAGATTTATCTCAAGACATCCTGAATCAAAACTTTATGCATCTTTCTCAGATATGAACATTTACAAACTTAATATTAAAAGCGCTCACCTAACCGGTGGATTTGCAAATGTAAAGTGGTTTGATAATGAGGAATTAAAAACAAAAACAGTAGATAATTTTTCGGATAATGAATTTGAAATTCTTGATCATATGAATCAACATCATCAAGAAAGTATAGACCTATACACAAAAAGAATTTTAAAGATAAGTGGAAAATGGAAAATTATAGGAATTGATCCCGAGGGATTTGATCTAAGAGCATCAAAATCAGTTGTCAGATATATTTTTGAAAATCCAATAAGAAAATTACAAGATATTAAGATGAATTTCATAAAACTACATAAGAAAGCAAAAAGCCTCTAGTGAGACTCTGCCCAACTTTTTCCAATTCCTATTTCAGCTAGCAGTGGCACAGAAAAGTCAACTATTGGCTTGTAGGAATCTTCCATTAATTTTGCTAGTTTAAGAGGAACTTTTTTAATTTCCTGTTCAGGAATTTCGAAAATTAATTCATCATGAACTTGTAACAACATTTTTGTCTTCAATTTGTTTTCATCTATGAAAATTGAAACCTTGTTCATTGCCCTTTTTATCATATCCGCCGCACCTCCCTGAATTGGAGCATTGATTGCAGATCTCTCAGAAAAATTTCTGCGCATTGCTACTTTGTCATTAATAAATGGTATGTATATTTTTCTTCCAAATAGAGTTTTTACATATCCATCATCTCTACATTTTTGAATTGTCTCAATCATGTAGTTTTGTATACCTGGATATTTTCTAAAATATTTGTTTATGTAATCTTTTGCCTCCGAATTAGAAATATCTAGCTGACTAGCAAGACCATATGGAGAAATCCCATATATAATTCCAAAATTAATTGTCTTTGCCTTACGTCTCAAATCCTGACTAACCGAAGACCCATCAACTTGGAAGACCTCTTGTGCAGTTAATGAATGTATATCAGCACCATTGGCAAATCCATCTTTTAAGGATGCTATATCTGCAACATGAGCTAAAATCCGGAGTTCTATCTGCGAGTAGTCTATTGATACAATCTTACTACCTTTGTCGCATATAAACGCATTTCTAATCAACTTACCTTCTTTAGTCTTTATGGGTATATTTTGCAAATTTGGATCATTAGAAGACAATCTTCCGGTTAAAGTGCTCGCCATTCCAAAAGAAGTATGAACTCTGTTGGAAATTACGTTTTTTCTTGAGATAAGACCTTCGCAATATGTAGATTTTAGTTTTTGCAGTTGTCTCCAATTTAATAAAAAATTGGCAATTTCATACCTTTCTAATTTTAACTTTTCTAGGATTTTAACATCCGTTTGATAGTTACCACTTTTACCCTTTTTCCCAAATGGTAATTTAAGTTTATCAAAAATAATTTCTCCCAATTGCTTAGGTGAACCAATATTAAATTCCGCACCGCAAATCTCATATATTTTTTTTTCAAGTATGTTTATTTCTTTTACAAAATTATGAGACAATTCTTTAAGGAAATCAAAATTTACCCTTATTCCATTCATTTCCATCTGCTTAATAACATCTATTAACGGTCTTTCGTTATAAAAATAAAAAGAAAACAAATTCTCATCAATAAGTTTGCGTTTTAAAATATACCAAAGTCTAAGAGTCACATCAGAATCCTCCGCAGCATACATAAGTGCATTGTGGAGTTCTACTTTTGAAAAGTTTTTCTCGGTTTTCTTATCAAATAATTCATTAAATTTCGTTGTCTCATATTGAAGATGATTTTTTGCAAGTTCATCAAGACCATGCTTGTTTTTTCCAGTTGAAAGGACATAGGACATTAACATTGTGTCATCTACATTTTTCACGGTTATCCCTAGTTTTTCTAAAATTATTAAATCATACTTAATATTTTGTCCAATTTTTAAAATTGATTCATCTTCTAGTAAAGGTTTTAGGGTTTTAATAAAGTCCTTTAAAGATATTTGTTTTTTTTCCACTCTATGTCTAAGAGGTATGTAGCACGCAAAACTATTTTTTCTGGACATAGAAAACCCAACCAATTCAGCTTCTGTTGCTGATAACCCTGTTGTTTCACAATCTATAGCAACCCGGCCATCAGTATAAATTTTTTCTACTAATTCTTGTAATTCTGATTTATCCATGATCAATCGATAGTTTTGTTTTATAATGTTCTCTATCTTAGGTGATTCCTTTTTATTAGAAGACTCTATCTGAGTAATGTTAGTTTTTTCGCCCTTGCCATACTTAGTAACAACAAGATTTTTGATTCTGTTAAATTCCATTTCATCCAAAAACTTAATTAATTGTTTAATTTCCAGTGCTCTAAATTTTAAATCTTCAATGGGAGTGGGTAATTTTATATCATTTTTTAAAGTTACAAGTTTTTTGGATATTATGGCAGACTCATAATTTTCTTTGATTGCTTGCCTTCTTTTTTCTTGTTTAATATTTTCACAATTCTTCAAAAGATTTTCTAAAGAACCATATTCGTTAATCAGTAATGCTGCAGTTTTTACCCCAATTCCTGGTACCCCAGGAACATTATCAGTTGAATCCCCAGCTAATGCCTGTACATCTATTACTTTTTCGGGATAAACTCCAAACTTATCAAAAACTTCTGTTCTACTGATTTCTCTGTTTTTAATTGGATCCAACATATATACACCTTCAGATACGAGTTGCATTAAATCTTTGTCAGATGAAACTATTGTAACTCTAATACCCATTTCTTTCGCAACCTTTGAATAAGAGGCAATGAGGTCATCGGCTTCGTAGCCCGGAAGTTCTATTGACCTTAAATTAAAAACATCAGGTATTTTTTTTATCACATTAAATTGGGGAATTAAATCTTCAGGAGGTTCTGAACGATTGGCTTTATATTCACTAAAAATCTCATTCCTAAAAGTCTTTCTAGCTGCATCAAAGATAATAGCAACTGATACATTACCTCCTTTCTCGTTCTGTAATTGTTCCAGTTGCCTTAATAACATATTACAAAAACCAAAGACTGCATTCACAGGCAAACCATCAGAGCGAGTCATAGGAGGTAAGGCATAATAAGCTCTAAAAATATACCCAGAACCATCCACTAAAACTAATTCTTCAATTTTCTTCATAAATGAAATAAATATATTTGAATATAATCCTCAACATTATTAAATTAAACTTAGTATGTATATTTTATTTTAACAATGCTGTAAAAATTTTCAGATGAATGATAATGCCGTCGAAGTAGAAGATCTTGTAAAAAAATATAATAATTCTGAACTAAATGCTTTGGATCACGTTTCTATTTCAATACCCTATGGCTCAATTTTTGGGCTTCTGGGACCGAATGGCGCAGGCAAGAGCACTTTTATTAATATTTTAGCAGGCCTTACTCTTAAAACTTCTGGAATTGTAAGAGTTTGTGGAATAAGCATTGATGAGAACCCTAAGACACTGAGGGGAGCTATTGGGGTTGTGCCACAAGAAATTAATATGGATCCTTTTTTTTCACCTATTCAAATCCTTAACATTCAAGCTGGTTTTTACGGAATTAAAAAAAAGGATATGCAAAACTATGAAATTTTAAAACAACTTAATCTCCATGATAAAGCAAATGCTTACTCAAGAAGTCTTTCAGGGGGAATGAAAAGACGACTAATGGTTGCAAAAGCACTAGTTCATAATCCTCTGGTCCTTGTACTTGATGAACCGACTGCGGGCGTGGACCTTGAACTTAGGAATAAATTATGGGCTTATATAAAAAAATTAAATTCTAAAGGTATCACTATTATTCTGACAACTCACTATCTACAAGAGGCCGAAAATTTATGTGATAATATAGCCATAATAAATAACGGGAGAGTAGTTGCTTGCGAAGAAAAAGAAAAATTGCTCGACTTAGTTGATATGAAACAAATATTCATAAAGTTGGGTAAAAGAATAAAAAGTGCACCAAAATCGTTAAAAAAATTTGTTTTTTTGATTAAAGACAACCAAATTATTTTGAGATATAGCAAAAATCAGATGAATACTGGCGAAATTTTTAGGAGAATTTCCGAAAGTAATTTAGACATTGTAGAGTTAAGTACTAAAGACTCAGACTTAGAAGATATTTTTCTTAAAATACTTAGAAGTTAACTACAAAAGTGAGATTACTATTTGTATTATTGGCCAGCATCTTATTTGGATGCTCAACATTAAATTATAAAGAGTCCTTTATGAGCCAAAATACAATTCCAAAGATTAAAGGTAATAGCTTTATAACTTCGGATGGATACAAACACTATTTAGAATATTGGAAGTCAGCGGGTAATTCTAATACAATAATAATTGGGATTCATGGATATTCTGACTATTCAAACTCTTTTAAGATCCCTGCGAACCTTCTTAATAAATTTGATATTGACTTTTATGCATTTGATTTGCGAGGTTTTGGCAGAGATGTCAATAGAGGAATTTGGTTTGATAAAACACTACACATAAAAGATGTTCATGAATTTTATTCATTAATACAAAAAGAAAATCCCAAAAAAAAGATATTTATTTTAGGCGAAAGCATGGGGGGTGCAATTGTAGTAAGTTTGTTAAGAAAAGAAAAAATTAATATTAGCGGCTTGATCTTAGTTGCACCCGCAATATGGGATTTCAAAAAACAACATTTTTTTTTATCAAAATGTCTTTCATTTTTTGCGACACTTTTTCCTAATTTAAGCTTGAGCGGAAAGAGATTTCTATCAGTTATACCTAGCGATAATGTCAAAATGCTAAAAGAGTTTTCCAGTGATCCAAACGTAATCCGAAAGTCTACTTTATCTAGTCTGAATGGAGTAGTTGATTTAATGAATGATGCATACAAAGATTTTTCAATATTATTTAAGAACCCTAAGACTAAAACTTTGCTAATACTACCGATTAGAGATTATATAGTTCCGAGAACGCCTCTTTTAAAAATTCTAGAGAGTAAATTAGTAAAGAAAAATATCCATTCAAATAATATATGTATCGGGGTTTTTGAACAAAATTACCATATGATACTAAGGGATATAGACGGTGATAGGGTTACAAGAGAATTAAAAGAATGGATAATAAATAATAATGTTTGTAATTACCTTACATCATTTTCAAATCCAATTTACAGAATACTCAGTTCAAAAAACTATCATTTACTTGACAAAAATTAATTTTAATTATTTCTTAAATGTAGAATATTAAAATTTGTGGCATGTTGATAAATGAAAAAAATCTTTAGTATTATCCTGATAATATTTTTTTTTAATGCACCTGTGTTAAATGGGAATCAAATCATTCAAAGTACAGAAGGAAATTTCTATATTTTGAAAAAAGATGGAACATTTGAACAATTACCAAAACCTCGAGACGGTTTTACATATAAAATAAAAAAAAAGGAATTTTTAGATGATTCGAAAAAAAAATCCATATTCAAACGAATTGAAAACAGTAGTAGAAAAAAAACTAATTCATCTATTAGATGAAATAATTTAATATAGTCTATTATGAGAAAAGTTATTTTTTCTAGAACTGAGTTGCATAAGTTTTTGCTATTAGGGGATCCAGGAAATTATATTACAGATAAAATACATCCATCTATAAGAGCTGTTAAAAGAAAGGAAGTTTTGTCAATCTTTTGTACATTAAGAATCAGGAAAAGAACTACTTCAGTAAAATTAGGGCAATTTCCTGAAAATAATTTAGAACAAATATATGCAAAATTTCAGATTGCAAGAAATTTATCTGCCAATGGAAGTAATCCAAATTTTTATTTAAATGAGGTCTCTGACAAATTTGATGAAAAGATTAATTCTATTGAAAATTTATCAATAAATAATTTGATCGTAATATTTATGAAACAAAAACAATATTCGAAAAAATACTCTTATGATTTTACAAATTGTTTAAAAAAAAATTTTGGTGATAAATTTAATGAACCCTTGAAAAAGCTCTCGAGAAAAGATTTTAAAAAAAGGATCAAATACCTCGATAAAAAGTCAAAGCACGGTTCACTAAAGAACTTTGTTTATAAAACAAATATACTATTCTTATTTTTTTTAAAAAATGAAAGGTTTGTAGATCAAAGCGTTTTAAAAGATATTTTGTCAATCATACCAAGTATAATCTCAAAGTATGTAAAAAATTATTTAAAGAAAGATTTAACTATTGTTTCAAAGTTGACGCAGAAACTTAGGAAGCTGGATGATAATAAGCTTAAAAAGGTAGAAAGTTTTATTGAAAAATTATGATGAATGAGGAGGATAAAAAAATTGTATGGCAATTAATAATTAGAAAAGCAGAAACATTAATAGATAAACTTCCCGAAAGCATACATCATCCTAATGGTAGAAATGCTTATGCCCATGTTTGCTCAAAAATAATTGAACGGTTTGGTAAATCTTATAAATTGATCGAAAAAAAGAAAATGAATGAATTAAAAGATTTTATTAAAAATGTTTAATTAAAAAGCCATCTTTGGAGGGAGGAATAAAGATGGCTTTATATTTACTCTAATAACTACTGGATAGCTGCAAATTGCATACCATTAAAAAAAATTATATTATATTGATCAATTTATTTTTTTTGGTTTACTGTAATTATGGTAGCAAGTTTAGTTTTACTTATATTTTTCTCAGGTATATTATTTGTTGTAGCAAAAATTTTATCAAGGGAAGACTTTAACAAAAGTTATGGTCCACTTATTATAATCTTTCTTTTTCTAGTTTTGTTATTTTGAACATTGGAGTCAGGTAAGTATTTTTAATCAAATAAAAAAACATCCTAGAGGACTTTTTTTTCTATTCATGACTGAACTCTGGGAACGTTTCAGTTATTATGGTATGAGGGCAATACTCGTTCTATATCTTATATCAGAATCTGATGCGAACAACCCAGGATTAAATTGGACTGAAGCCAGTGCACTTGAATTTTATGGTATTTATACAGCTTTTGTTTATTTAGCATGTATACCAGGCGGCATAATTGCTGATAGATATTTAGGTAAAAAAAAATCAGTTTTAGTAGGCGGAGGTTTATTATGTTGCGGACATTTACTTTTATCAATAGATAACTTCAATATCTTTCTTTTAGGTATTTCATTAATTATCATTGGTGTGGGGTTTCTTAAACCAAACATCTCTGGATTGGTTGGAGATCTTTATGAGAAAAATGACTTTAAAAGGGAGCAGGGATTTTTCATTTTTTACATTGGAATAAATATTGGAGCATTCATAGCTAGTTTAGTTGTCGGATATATTGGAGAGGTTCATGGATGGCATTATGGGTTCTCTATGGCCGGATTCGGAATGTTAATTGGGCAAATTATATATATAAAAGGCTATCATCATCTAGAAGATGTAAAGGTTTCAAAGAGTGTTAATAAACAAAAAGTTACCCACATAGAAAAGGAGCGATTAAAAGTTTTATTGGTCTCTTTTTTAATTGTTTTATTTTTTTGGGCTGCGTTTGAACAAGCAGGTGGCTTACTGAATATTTATACTTATGAAAAAACAAAAAGAACTGTAGACTTATTTAATAATTGGGAAATCCCGGCGAGTTGGTTCCAATCTATAAATCCTTTAATTATTATCCTTCTCGGTGTCACTGTCTCAAATTACTGGATAAATAGAAAGAAACTAAATAAGCAAAGTTCCTCCTTATTTAAAATGCTTGTTGGATTAATCATTATGGGATTGGGATTTATTTTCATGGTCTTTGCTAGTTTGGAGTACAAGGATAACTTCGAAAATTCTGGAAATGGTTATTCAAGTATGTATTGGTTAGTTTTAGCTTATTTATTTATTACAATAGGTGAGTTGTGCGCATCACCTGTAATATTATCGTTTATAACTAAACTTTCTCCCGAACGGTTTTTGTCATCAATTATGGGTGTATACTTTGCATCGGTTGGCCTTGGTAACATGCTTGCGGCAAAAATTGGTCAAACTTCTTCTCAATATGGCGAAACTCAAATTTTTTTTGGCATAAGCATTTTTTGTATATCTTTTGGATCTATATTATTGTTGTATCTAAAAAGTCTAAATAATTTGACTCATACCAAAGATGAAATTTCATAGCGCCCGTAGCTCAACTGGATAGAGCATTTGATTTCGGCTCAAAAGGTTAAGGGTTCGAATCCTTTCGGGCGCACCAGTTATTACTTGCCGAAAAGATCTATCTCGAAAAAGTTGTCTTTTTTTATTAAACTTGATAATGAACCATAACCAATTTTTTTCCAATTTTCTTTAACTAGCTTTTGAAAAGGTATATTAGCCAAATATGATATAATACAATTTATTGATCCAGCATGAGCAACTATAAAAATATCAGACTTTAGTAGAATTATATCATCACAAAATAACTTTAGTCTTTGAAAAAAGTTATGATTTGATTCTCCATTAGGTATTTGAAAGTTTATGATATCCTTTTCCCATAACTTAATTTGTTCTTTTGAAATTTGATTAATGGTTTTCATTTCCCAATCACCAAAGTTTAATTCTTTAAGTCTTTCATCAATTATAAAATCCTGAAACAATTGACCTGATAATTTTTGACATCTTTTCAAGGGTGATGAAAAAACAGCTAGTTTAGATTCTAAAATTTTTTGTTCCTCAAGTTTTTCTTTTATAACTGAAACTTCACTTAAGAAATTATCTGAAACATCAACATCTGTTTGACCATAAAATGTTTCTTGATCAATTTTTAAAGAGGTGTGCCGTAATAAGTAAATTTTCATTAAAAAATACCAAATTTCTAAAATTTTATTCCATCTAAGTTTTTATTATTTCTCTCAACTTTATACATACTTATTATTTCCTTCATATCTTTTTTTTCGACAGATAATATTGTTTTTGAGTTTTCATCTTTGCAAATTGTAACATGACCTAAATAATTTAATTTTCTTCTAACTTATTTCTTTCCACACACAATGACATAGAATTTGAATTTTTCTAAAAGCTTTAAACTTACAAGAATAATCTTTAATCATCTAAATTTTTATAATCTACATCAATAATATTATCATTTTTATTTGTTTGCGCAGACTTATTAAAATTATGATTATTTGCAAAATTTCTAAAGGAATTAGGTAAGATATTCCAAATAAAACTTCTGAATATCTTTACCAGAAGTAGAATACCAATAAAGTCGGTAGCAAAACCTGGTATAATTAAAAGCAACCCAGACACTCTCTTACATATCCAATCGAGTGGTTTATGAATATCTTTTGAAATTTGTATATTATCAACTTTTGGTACTAGCAACCAAAACCCAAAAATTCCTGAAAAAATAATCCAAATTATAACATTTAAAAATCCAAAAATATCACCAAATAATATAAATAACACTATTTCAATTATGGGTAGAGAAAGTAATAGTTTAAAATTCATGATTAAGCCTAATTTTATACGAAAGTTTATATAATGCCAGATTTATCGAACATAATTTCAGGAGAATTAATAAAATTTGTCATAGCGTTTCATTTGGGAAGCTTAATTTTTTTTTCTATGATTATTGCTCCCACAACCTTTAATGTTTTAAAAGAAGAGGAAGCAAGAAAATTTATTAGGAGTGTATTTCCAAAACTTTATCTTTGGTCAATTTTACTTAATATATTTATCTTTTGCGGTATTTTTTTTATAGATAACTTTCTATGTATGTTATCTGGTTTAGTTTTATTTGGATATATCTACAGTAGGCAAATTTTAGTGCCAAAAATTAATTTATTAAGTGATCAAAAGAAAAGTAAAAGTAGTCAAAAAGATTTCAGAAAACTGCATACTTTTAGTGTCTTAATATTTGTTTCGCAAAAAGTTGTTTTAATTTTTATTTTTTTAAATATTTAGTTTTTATTATGAATCTTTTTAATTAGGCTTAGATCAACAAAATTCATCTTATATGCATTACCTTTTAAAACTTTAAACGGATTATCTGGTTCCCCTAAATCGGATAAGACTAATTCCCCTTTCTCAAAAATTTCCTTATTAGTATATTGTGATGGAGTAATTATTACTTTTATTCCTGCATTTACCGCGGAGTCAACACCTCTTGGCGCGTCTTCAATAGCAATACATCCACCAGACGGTAATTTCATTTTGTCTAGTACCCAGTGATAAATTTCTGGTGATGGTTTTTTATATTTAGTACAATCACCGTGCCCAATAACTTCAAACCAATCATTGGGGTTAACGTTAAGTCCTATTTGAAAAAGATTATATAGATTTTCTTCTGTAGTTGAAGAAACTAAAGACATTCTTATGTTATTTTTTTTTAGTTCAGAAATTAACCTCCCAACGCCCGGCCTAAGACTGATACCTATCTCACTTAGATTATCTTTATATATTTGACTTTTTACTTTATGAAGAGAATCAATGTAGCTTGTTAAATTTTTGTATGACAACATTTCAGGAGATGCCCTTTCTATATAGTGCATTATTCTTTCTTTTCCACCACCCACAAGAGTTAATTCCCTATAAATTGCCTCATCCCAAAACCAAGATAAACCATATTCTTTGAAAGATTCATTAAAGGCATTTCTGTGAAGTTCCTCACTTTCGGCTATTGTTCCGTCAACATCAAATAGTACAGCTTTAAGTTCCATTTTTAATTCTTTTAATTATTTCTGTCGTTGAATAACCATTAATATAATCAATTAAAATAGTATCTCCACCCCAACTTTTTGCCTCTTTCTGACCAATTACATCCTTTAGGTCGTAATCTGATCCTTTGAATAAAAAATGAGGTTTAAGTCTTTTAATCAGATTCAACGGTGTTTTTTCGTTAAACGGTAATATTAAATCAACGAATGGTAAAAGAGATAAATTTCTAGTTCTTTCATGTTGTTTTGTGATAGGTCTATGTTTTCCCTTTATTGATTTTACTGACAGATCACTGTTTAATCCCACAACAAGATAGTCACACCTTCTCCTTGCCTCAGAGAGAAATTTGAGATGACCTGCATGCAACAAATCAAAGCAACCGTTTGCAAAACCTATTTTTTTATCATTCCTTATAGTATCTAAAAACTTTACCGCCTCAGATATTGTAAGCTTTTTATCAAAATCATGATTTTTATTTAATTCAAAGTACCTAACAGCTGCGGTTCCAAATTTTCCAACTGCTATTCCTGCGGCCTTATTCGCAAAATAAGCAGCTTTATTCAAATCTAAACCTGCAGAAATACCAAGAGATAAATACGCCACGGCTGTATCACCTGCACCAGAAACATCAAAAACTTCAAGAGCCTCAGAGGATAAATTAAATTTCTTATCTTTAGAATAAATTACCATTCCTTTCGAGCTTCTTGTTGTAATAACTGTATTAAATAAATTTCTTTTTATCAGGCTTTTGGATAATGAAGATATTTTTTCTTCCTCATTAATTTTATTACTAACAAATTGGCTAGTTGCGTTGAGTAATTCTTTATAATTCGGAGTAATAATATCTGCTCCTTTATAAATTGAAAAATCATCCTTTTTTGGGTCGACTATTACTAATTTCTTTGCCTTTTTAGATTCCTTAATAATTAATCTGAGTAGTTTGCTAGTTAATATTCCTTTTGAATAATCAGAAATAACAACTACATCACACCTCTTAATGTTTCGAGAAAAAATTTTGAATAATTTATTTTCTAACTTATTGTCTATATCAGTACATATTTCATCATCTACTCTGAGTATTTGTTGAGGACCAGATACAAACCTTGTTTTGAATGTTGTCATCCTTTCAGGGTCAATGATCAAGAAAGGTTCAATATTCTTTTCATTCTTTAATAATTTGATCATTTTTTTCCCTGGGTTATCTTTTCCAACAACAGAGATCAAAGTACAACTACCTCCACCTGCAGAAATGTTTCTAGCTACATTTCCTGCTCCACCTAATATAAATTCTTTTTTTCTTGATTTAAAAATCGGTATTGGAGCTTCAGGAGATATTTTATCAACTTCTCCAATAGCGTAACAATCAAGAATAAGATCTCCAATGCAGAGTATTTTTGCTTTATCAAAATTCTTCATGATTATGTTTCTTTTGTAATCTGTTACTAAAATATTGTATCGTTTTTCTTAATCCAACTGATCTATCAGTTGATGGGTTCCATCCAAGCTTTTCGTTTGCTAATGAAATATCAGGGCATCTCATTTTAGGATCGTCAATAGGAAGTTTCTTATACATAATCTTAGACTTGCTTTTAGTCATACGAATTATTTCTTTTGCTAATTTTTCTACGCTAATCTCTGTTGGGTTCCCAAGATTTAAAGGACCTAAAAAATCTTTGTTGTTCATCATACTTTCAATACCGTCTATCAAATCATCAACGTAGCAAAATGACCTAGTTTGATTGCCTGATCCGTACACAGTTATATTTTTATTTTCCAAAGCTTGTATAATAAAATTAGAAACAACCCTACCATCATTGAGTTGCATCCTCGGACCATATGTATTAAAAATTCTTACAACTCTTATATCAACTTTATGTTGTCTATTATAGTCCCAAAATATTGTCTCGGCACACCTTTTCCCCTCATCATAACATGCGCGGGGCCCACTTATGCTTACCGCACCTTTGTAAGCCTCATTTTGAGGATGAATCTCAGGATCACCATAGATTTCCGAAGTTGAGGCCTGAAGAATCCTAGCATTACATCTTCTGGCCAGCTCAAGCATGTTTATAGCACCATTAACGCAGGTCTTTATGGTCTTTACTGGATCTTTTTGATAATGAATTGGAGCCGCTGGGCAAGCTAAATTATAGATATAATCAACCCGAACATCTAAACTTAGTGGATAAATTATATCATGATTAATCACTTCAAAGTTTGGCTTATGTTTTAGGTTTATGATATTGTCTAGATTTCCTGTATAAAAGTTATCACAACAAAAAACTTGGTGATCCTGATTAACTAATTTTTCACATAGAAACGAGCCTAAAAAACCAGCTCCACCTGTTACTAAAAAAATTTTTTTCATCTCAAATTTATAAATATAGTAAAATTTTCATTTTTTTTTAATTCAAAACTGGCTTTTTTAAAAGAAGGAGGACCGAAAAAAACTGGAGCATCATTACTAAAACCGTATTTTTCAAGAGGAAAGCTAAATAATTTATCAAATTTTCCGTTATCGTTTTCATCATGATAGATTGCTATAGCGTAAACACCCGACGTCAGATCTTTTAAAACTATACCTCCATCAAGTAAAACTTCATTTATATTTTTTTTTATTCCTAACTTTTTACCGTCATGTTTTGGAAAATTATTTGAATTATCATATAAAGCAATATGTAAAGACCCAGAGTTATTTTCTATGTTGGGTATTTTTATAAGTAAATCTGAAGCAATCAGTTGAGAAAAAAAAGATAAAATGTATGTAATAAATGATAAACTGAAAAACATTTGTAAAATACTACACATATTTTTTTCTTTAGGATAGAGTGTATCTAATTATGTTAAAAATAATTAGCATCATTTTTGCTCTGTTTGTTACATTATTTATTGATAATTTATCTAATGCAGAGACAAAGGACAAGATCTCTATAAAAGAATTAGTTCAAAGATCAGTAAATACATTCCAACACATAAAATTAAATAAGGATTTAAAAAATTTTGGAACATATTTTCAAAATTCAAAGGCTATCTTAATTTTTCCTGAAGTTTATGAGGGAAGCCTCATTTTTGGTGCTAAAGCAGGGACAGGAGTTTTAGTAATAAAAGGAGATGAGGGTTGGTTTGGACCATTTTTTTATACCTTAGGAGGAGTAAGTGTAGGACTTCAATTTGGAATTAAAACGGGTAAAGTAATTTTCACGATTATGACTGAAAGGGGATTGAAATCTTTACTTAAAGAAAAAATTAAATTTGGGATAGATCTAGATGCGGCGGTTGCTAATAAAGGTATAGGCTATTCCGCTGAAAGTACCCTGAGATTAGCAGATATCTATTCATTTTCTGAAAACATAGGATTGTTTCTTGGAGGTTCACTTGATGGTACTTTCCTTAAAAAACGAAATGATTTAAATTTTTCTTTTCATGGGGAAAGGTTTTCTGTTGACGAAATTCTTGAGGGTAAAGAAATTAATTTAAAGAAAAGTAACTTGACTGAAATTCTTGAAAAAAATTAATGGGTTTATTCTGAGTATTAATAAAAAAATTGTATTCTGCGCTCACGGCTCAAACTCAAAATTATTTCAGATAGGCTTTGATAAATTTTTCACACAAGCTACAAATTTTTTTAGAGATTATGAATGTTATAAATGTTTCATTGAAAAAAATTACCCTAGTATTGATGCCTGCCTATCAAAATTAAATTATAGCAATGACGTTGTTAATTTTGTTCCAGTTTTAATATTCACGGGAAATCATTTTTTGACTGATATAAAAAAAAAACTAATAAAGTTTAATAAAATCAATATTCACGAAACGATTAATTTAAATAAAAATATACTAAAAATATTTGAAAATAAATTATGCAAAAAGCTTAAAAGTAAAAAAAGAATTTTAGTATGTATATTCTCAAAAAGTAAAAAAAAATTAGTATATGAAAACTCAAAAAAGTATACAAAAGAACTAGCTAAACTATTAATGTGCCAGAGTTTTCTTTCAATTGATAACACTGAAAAAGCAATAGCTTTAGATCGCTTAAATGACCATAAAGAAAAAAAAATGACAGAACTTATTGTCCATCCCATATTTCTTTTTGATGGATTTTTATACCAAAGTGTTTTGGTGGGTTTTCAACAATTAGAATTTAAAAACATTACTATTACCAAACCTTTTCTTGACGAAAAAGGAATATTAGAAAATGTAATGAAAAAGATAAATCAAAACCTGGTTTGACTTATTAAGAAAATTATTTCCTGATTTCTAGTAAACTTCAAATAATCAAAAATAGTATTTCCCGCATAATCAGAAATATCTGGGTTTATTCCAGTATTTATTATTTGTTTGACAGTATTTGGAAATTCTTTTTCAATAGCTATCATAAGGGCTGTTTTCCCTAAATTATCTTGCTTGTTAACATTAGCATTATTTTCTATCAAAAAAGGAATTAACTCAAATCTATTCAAATAAGCCGCATATAGCAGGGGTGTCATTTTATTTAAAAAAATACCTTCAATATCTGCATCATATTCCAATAATAATTCGATGATCTTTTTATTATTACTTTTTATACCATAAGCTAATGGAGTCATACCATTGTTATCGGGAGTCGATGAAGAAAATCCACTCTCCAAATAAAATGAAACCTTATCGTAATTACCCTTCTTAAGAGCAGTCCAATAAACAAGTTCAGGAAATATGTCACTTTCATCAACTGTAAAAGATGTTTGATCGCGCAAAGTAACTAAAAGTACTAGGAAAAACATTAAATATCTCATACTATTTTTTAAATTAAAGAATGAAAAAAAACAAACAAATTTTTTTAGTTGGATTATCTGACTGTGATTTTATGAGCATATCTATTGAAGCTATCAACGCTATTAATAAGAGTCAATGTTTAGTTCTAAGTCAAAATTTTCCGGAAAATCACATAAAAAATTTAGAAAAATTGTGTAATAAAATTTTTTATGAACAGGAATTAGTTAAAAATCATCCCAAAATCCTATGGAAAAAAATAAAAAATAAATTTCGGGAATTTGATATAATCTCTCATATTAAAATTAATGATCCAATTTTTTTTTCTGATGGCGTTGAAGAGTCGGTTTTTTTTGAAAAACATGACATTAGTGTAGAGATAATATCTGGTACTATTGGTATAGTAGAATTACTTAATAAATCTAAAAGACCTCTAACAAACAGAAAAAAAAACTCATCTTTGACTTTTTTATTTGAATCTAAACAATTTTCATTAAAAAAAATAATTTCATTATCTAATACAGATAAACTCATTGTCAATATTTTGAATGAATACGATATAGAACAATTAATCACGGAACTAAGAATGCAAAAGAAATTTAAGAAAATTTCGTTTATAAATAAAAAAATTTTTCAAGATATTTCAAAAAAAACTGATA
>MDTB01027808.1_pt1 | contig 82103 bp, 92 predicted proteins | sample 811161 | NCBI WGS metagenome assembly MDTB01 (sample SAMN05326650, study PRJNA326480) | marine metagenome | isolation source: seawater | place: Mediterranean Sea | collected 2009 | reverse complement strand
TTACGGTAATAATCATAACAATTTAGTAAGAGCTTATAATTTATTAGATGAAAATAAATATTTTAAATATTTAAAAAATAATATTCCAATTATTTCTATATGGGATGATCATGATTATGGAATAAATGATGGTGGTAAAAATTGGATTTATAAAGATATTTCAAAGGAAATTTTTTTAAGTTTTTTTAATGTATCTAAAAATGATATTAGGTATAAAAGACAAGGTATTTATAAAAGTTATAAATTAAATATTTCTAATAAGTTGATAAAAGTAATAGCTTTAGATACAAGGTACTTTAAAGATAATTTTAAAATAGACAAAAGCAATAATAGGAATAAAAAATATACCGAAGATTATGATGCTAGTAAGACTATTTTAGGAAGCACACAATGGAAATGGTTTGAGCGTGAAGTTAAAGATAATTATGATATATTAATTATTTTGTCTTCCTATCAAGTAATAAGTAAATCTCACGGTTGGGAAAAATGGAATAACTTTCCACATGAGAGAAAAAAGCTTTTTAATATTATATCACAGTTAAATAAGCCAACTATTATATTAAGTGGAGATAGACATGTTGGAGGTATATATAAGCATGAAAATAGCGATGTATATGAATTTACTGCAAGCTCATTTAACAAAAATACTTTTTATAAAAGCGAACAGGATCCATTAAGAATAGGAGAACTTATTTATGAAAATAATTATGGTGTTTTAGAAATTAATAATTCAAATATTATAGGAAAAATACAATCAGGAAATAAAGATAAAGAAAATTTATATAATAGTTTAATAATTAACTTTTAATTGATATTAAACTTAAGATTTCTTCAATATTAGCTAATTTTTTTCTAATATATTTAGCATCAACATCATTTGTTTCTTTTTTATCAATAAGGTTCCAATTATCTTTGCTAATATAATTTACGTTATTTTCTTTAAATACGTTTTCAATTTCTTTTGTAGGGTTATTTTTATTAGGCTTAATTTCATTTAATAATTTTTTTACTAAAATATTTGCACCAATTTTATTACTTCCTATTACTCCTACTGATGCTCCTGATGCCCAACCACTAGTATAAATATTATCTTTAATGTAACCCTCTTTATTTTTATAAAAGTTATTATATTCATCCAATTCTAAGTCATCTATTCTACTCACTTTATAACCAATAGCTGGTATTACTAATTTTGTATAAATTGTTTCTGTTTCATCCGTTACTACTATTTTATTATTTACAAGTTTATTCTTCTTAAAAATAACAGCTTCGACTTCTTTTTTTCCTATTATTTTATGAGGTGTAGATAAAAATTTAAAAATTATTTTTTTTCTAGATTGTTTTTTTATATCTTTAAAACTAAGCAAGACCTCAATATTCTTTTTAATCTTGGTGTCTATATCATCTGCTTCCAGTATTACTTTTAAATTATTTTCATCGAAATCTACTAAAGGGGTACAATCACTAAGATGTCCTAACTCTCTTAACTCTGCTATAGTAAATTTTGCTTCTTTTGGAGATCTTCTTCCAACTATATAAATATTTTCTACATTAGAATTTAATAAAGACTTTAAGGCATGATTCATTATATCACTATGATCAAATTCTTCAGTTTTTTTAGCTAAAATTCTTGCACAATCAATAGCCACATTCCCATTACCTATTATAACAGCATTTTTAGTATTTAAATTAGGATTTAATTCTGTATGAATAACATTACCGTTATACCATCCAACAAATTTTGCAGATCCAATAATACCTTTAAGGTTTGAGCCAGCTATACCCAATTCTTTATCTTCAGAGGCTCCAGAAGATATAATAACAGCATCATATAGTTTAGATAACGTACTTAAATTAATATCTTTTCCTATTTTAGTATTTCCATAGAATTTAACATTTTTATCTGCTAAATATTTTGAAAATAACCGTATAATATTTTTTGTTTTTTGATGATCTGGTGCAACTCCATATCTTACTAAACCAAAAGGAGCTGGTTGCATTTCAAAAATATCTAATTTAACGGTCTCACATTCCCTTAACAGTCCTTGAATAGTGTAAAAGGCAGATGGTCCAGACCCAATTATAGCTATATTCATTAAAATAGATTATAAAAAATTATAATTTAATCAATAAAAAAATTAGCAGAACAATCTCTTCATTTTACTTTAATAAAAATAATCGCTTTTCAAGATAGAAAAAATAATTTATTAATAATTATGTTAAATTTATTTAAAAAATATAGTTCTAAAGTAACACAAACTAAATTCTATATTATTTCGATTCTATTATTACTTTTTATAAGTTTCCAATTAGATGGTATTAACGATAAGTTAAAAGTTTTAATAGAAGTAAGTAAATAATCTAATCTCTAAAATTAGTAAAATTCAAAGGAATTTCTAAATCCAATTTCTTTAAAAGACTAATTATTTCTTGTAATTCATCTCTTTTTTTACCACTAACTCTTAACTGATCGCCCTGAATTGAAACCTGAACTTTTACTTTTTTATTTTTTATTTCTTTAATAATAATTTGACTAAATTCTTTATCAATTCCTTCCTTGATGGTTATAAATTGTTTAACAGTATTCCCAGAAGCTTTTTCCTCTTTTTCAAATTTTATAGACTTATAGTCTACATTTTTTCTTACTAAATTTTTCCCTAGAATTTCTTTTATCTGTTTTAATTTTTGTTCTGAATCGGCTAATATGTAGTATTTTTCATCTGCTAATGCTATTTTCGAGGGACTGCCTTTAAAGTCATATCTTGTAGTTATCTCTCTATTAACTCCATCAATTGCATTCTTTAAGGCTTCAGTATCAACTTTATTTATTATATCAAAAGTAGGCATTACAAATCTTTTTTTATTAAATTTATATTATTATTATAATTAGTATATTCAATTATACATAAATAAATAATTTAAGTATAATTTCTTTTTGAATATAGTAAAATAATTATTAAATTTATTGTTTTAATATTTTATAGTATATTAGTAAAATGAATTATAACTTTAGAGCATATAATAACATTAAAAAATTAATTATTTTATTAATATCTTTTTTATTTATAAGTAGTTTAGCTAAAGCAGAGAATAGTAATTTGATTAAAGATTTAAATAAAACAAGAAATCATAATACTTTTATAAAAATTCTTGAGAACAATCCATTGTTTCTTTCCTTAATAAGTAATTCAATCGAATCCACAATTTATGCACCTACAGATAAGGCATTTAATGATATGCCTAAGGATTTTATAGATAAAATTAATAAAAACAATATAAGATATACAACTAAAATAATACTTACACATATATTTGCTGGTAATAATCTAGAGAATAATTCTGATAGTGGAATGGTATTAAGTCTAGATGGAAGTTTGTATTATACTTATGATATAGGAGATTTATTTGTTAAAGATATTGTAATAGAGGGAAAATTTTTTAAATCAGGAAACTATACAATCATACCAGTAGATTGTGTTATGTTTTTACAACAATCTAGTAAAGACAAAAGACTAGATAAAAAAATACAAGACAAATATACTTTTACTAGTTGCTGCTTACAAACAGTTGAAGAGTATACGGAATTTATAAAAGATTTATAGATATTTAAAAAAATTTTATTATAAAATTTAAATTAAGAAAATTATTTATTAACTTTTAATATTTCTACTGCGTTATCAGATGGATCCTTAATATACACAGAAGATGTTCCATCTCTATGTAACTTAAGTTTACCATAATCTTCAGCATTTTCTTTTTCAAAAGCTATATGAGGAGGATGTGCATTAGGAAGTACTAAGGCTAATGAAATATTTTGATATTTTAACAAAGCCCAGGTTTTATCCTGATAAGAAACTTCACATCTCGAATTTTCCATGTACCATTTTATAGTTTTCTCTATAGATTTAACCTCTATAGCTATATGATGTATTTTATCCATACTATATATACGTTATGATTTTAAATTAGTTCATTATACATTAAGCTCTAAATAAATAAATATTTATTATTAAAAGTTATAATTACTATAAATACATTAAAATATAAGACTTTTTATATTATATCAAAATTTCTTTTTTAAAAACAAACAAAAAGTATTAATTTCTTGGTTATTAAGTTTCAGAAAATGCGTTTTTTTTACTAGCTTATTTTTTTTATTTTTAAGGTTATGAGCATAAAGTGGATCATAGTATTCTGTTATTAAATAATAAGCTAGGTTGTACCAATCTTTTTTTTTATAATAATTTCTCCATTTATCTACTTTTTGTTTTCCTATTTTACTATCCGCATATTTAAATAATTTTATAAAACTGTTATCTTGAACTAAATAATTTTTGTAATCATTAATTAAATACATTATTCTTGCATTTAAATCTGCAGATATTTCAATAGCTGGACTATTTTTAATTTTATTAAGTAATATTTGTGGTAGGTATAAGTTTCCTATTTTACTACTTTCACTTTCAATAAATATTAATTTTCTATTTTTTATACTTTTTAATTGAAAATAAAGTCTGCTTTCAAACAATTTTTGAGAAGGTTGATTAAATTTAGGTATATTACCTAATAGTGAGCCTTTATGTAACGCTATTCCTTCTAAATCTATAGACGATACTCCAATAGAGTTAAGTTTTTTTAATATTTTAGTCTTAGCACATCCTGTCGGTCCTTTAAGAACCATAAATTTAGAGTTTTTAGTAATTTTATTTAATTCATTATTTATACTTGCTCTATAAGTTTTATAACCGCCTTTTAAAACTCTTACTTGCCAACCAATTTCAGATAAGACTATAGCAATAGATTTTGATCTTTGACCACCTCTCCAACAATAGATAAGAGGTTTCCAACTACCTGGTTTATTATAAAATTTTTTTTTAATAATTTTAGATATATTTTTTGATATAAAGGATGCTCCTAACTTTTTTGCATTGAATCCATTTTCTTTTTTATAAATTTTACCTACTATATCTCTTTCTTTTTGTAATAATACTGGTAGGTTTATTGCGCAAGGAATATGATCTTCTTCATACTCTGCTTTAGTTCTTACGTCAATAATTTCATCTATATCTTTTCTGTTCCATTTTGTAGTATATTTTATAGGCATTTTTATATTATTTCTAACTTCCCGTTGCTGTTTATAGTTTTACCTATTAATGTATATTTAATATTAGCATCGTTTAATTCATTAAGAATTTTTTCATTATTTTTATCTAGAATAAATATCATTCCTCCAGCAGTTTGAGGGTCAAATATTAAATCTATTTTATTTTTATTACATTCTATTTTTAATTTCTTTTTTATATATTCTTTATTAGACGAAGCAAGACTAGATTGTATATTTTTTGACAAGGCAATTTCTGCACCTTTATATAGAGGAACTTTATCAATGTATATTTTCATTCCTTTTAATTTAGGAAATCTTAAAATTAAATTATATGCATGTATAGCAAGTCCAAATCCAGATATATCAGTTACTATTTTAACATTATTCTTATAAAAAATTTTAAATAAATCAAAATTAGATGAAGTCATACTATCTATTACTTCTTTTATATGTATGCCATTTACAACTTTATTATTAACACCTGCAAATACTAGTGAAGATCCTATTTTTCCAGTAATATAGACATTACCTTTGCTAATATTATTTTTGTGGTTGTTTTTTTTTCTTCCTATTATTGAAAAACCTAGATATATTTGATCGTCATTAGAGCTATAAGTATGTCCTCCTGATATTTTACAACGTACCATTTTCATAATTTTTTTGGACCCATTTTGAATTTGCTCTAAGTCACGAGCATTAATTTTATTTAAGGCTGGAGGCATACTAACTATCATCTGTGCAGATAGTGGCTCAGCTAATGACGCCATAATATCATTAAGAGAATGATTTGCGGAAATTATACCTAATTTATAAGGGTCACTTACTATTGAGGAGATTATATCAGTGGTTTGATATAGGTTTTTAGTTTTAAAAACCTTATCTGCGTCTAAAGAACCTTTACTAATATTTTCTTTAAAAACCTTGTCTAACACTAATTGCGGAATTTTATTTCCACAACCTTTGCATTGCATTTTGTTTTTATATGGTTCTACTGAATTATTAGTTTTTTCTATATATATATTATTATAAGAGTACTTTTGTACAAACTTTTTATCAATATATCTTTTTAAATACCAAAAAAAACTTGATTTTAAAAATATAAATGATTTTATTGCGACAGCTTTTTTATTAGGCAAACCAATTAATGAAAGATAGTTTTTTTGGGGATAATAATTTATTAATTTTTTTTTTAAAAATAATCTTTTTATATTTTTATAGAGAATATTTCCTTGTTTTACTGCGTATACGCCAGCTTTAGGTATTTTTTCTTTAGCTATCTGAGCAACATCACCGCTTGCAAAAACATTTTCTGTTCCTTCTACAAGAAGAAAGTTATTAGTTAATATATCTCCGTTAGCGGAACGAGGTAAATTTGATTTATCCAATAACTCCAATGGACTAGAGGATGTAGATAAAATAGGCCATTTACAATTAATTTTTTTTTTATTGTTTATAATTAAATAATTTTTAGTAATTTTTGTTACCTCTGAATTATAATAAACTTTAATTTTTTCTTTGAGCAATTCTTTTTTTATAGTTCTAGCTCCTAATGAGGTATAATTTTTTAAAATATCTGAGTTTTTAGATATTAAAATAATTTTATTCATTATATTTTTCTTCTTAAATAAAGAAGATAAAGACAAAGATACTTCTACTCCAGCTGCACCTGCCCCAATTAAAACTATATCATTGTTTGGGTTTTTCAGATTAAACTCTAGAAGTTTTTCTATATTTTGTTTTATATTTGAAATTGGTTTTAATTTTAATGCAAATTTGCCAGCCCCTATTATTTTTTTATCATCGGATTTAATACCTAGATTAATGCTTAAAACGTCATATTCTAATGGGCACCTATCTTTAAATATTATTTTTTTTTCTATTATATCTATTTTATTTATTGTAGATATTATTAATCGGTGGTTATAATTACTACATAATTGCGGTAAATCTATATTAATATCCTTCCATTCATAATTTCCTTCAATATATGACGGTATCATGCCTGAATATGTTGCTTCATATCTATTGTTAATAATAGTTACCCTTACTCCCTTTATTGCCTTCTTTCCTAATTGATTTAAAACTTCAATATTAGAGTGACCAGCTCCTAGCAAAACCAAGTCTTTTTCAATTATATTCTTACTATTTTTATTAAAATTCATATATAATATTATATAAGTTATTTTTACTTTAATTAATATATTATATTAGGAGAAATTTATGTCTGTAATTATAAAAGAAGGGGACAACTTACCTGACATTAGTATTAAAGCAATAGTAAAAGATGAAATTAAGGATATAAAATTAAGTTTATTATTCGCTGATCATTCTTTAATGCATCCTAAGGATAAAAAAATTGTATTATTTTCTGTTCCTGGTGCATTTACTCCTACTTGCTCGGCCAAGCATTTGCCAGGTTTTTTGACATATGCAAATGCATTTAAAGAGAAGAAAATTGATGAAATAGTATGTTTATCTGTTAATGACCCATTTGTTATGAAGGCCTGGTGTGATGCTAATAAAGCAAATAATGATATAATTTTTTTAGCTGATGGAAACGCTGCTTTATCTAAGTCTATAGGTTTAACATTTGATGGATCTATGTATTCTTTAGGCATTAGGTCCCAGAGGTTTGCTATGATTTTAAATGGGCTCAAAGTAGAAAGACTATTTATTGAAAAGCCTGGAGTTTTTGACGTATCTAGTGCACAAAAAGTTTTATCACAATTAACTTAAATAAAAAGTTAACTAAATCTTGCATAAGGATTTATTTGGAGAAACTAAAATTTTACCACTTCTATAATAAGAACTAGCTAATTTTACAGCTCTGTTTATTTCAGTGATATGAAATATCTTTTGCACTTTAGTAAATATTTTTTTAGTAATTATTAAATCAGCTAAATGAGAATAAAGGTTTTCTTTTTCTGATTGGCTCATTTTCATTAACCAAAGACTTAGCCAGAAACCTTTAAGAGTAATGTTTTTAAAAATTAAATAATGAGGATCTATTGTAATATTTTTTCCACTCAAAAGCCCATAATTTATAATAGTACAATTATTTGGCAACAAAGAAATTATTTCATTAACTTTTGGTCCTGCAACTGCATCAATAAATAGTTTAGAATTAAATTTTTTTATAAAATCTTTATTTTCTTTAATATTATTAATATCATACACATGATCTGCGCCTAATTTAATTAATTCATCAATTAAATTTTTTCTTCTAACTAAATTAATAGTCTTAATTCCATAAATTTTTGAAAGTTGAATTATATAGTTACCAACACCAGAATTAGCAGCATTTTGAATAATATAATCTCCTTTATTTACATTTATGTAATTGTTAAGCATAAGATATGCAGTAGCTGGGTTGACTTTAAGCATGCTTGCTTGTTGTAAATCAATGTTTTTATTTAATTTAATTAAATTATCTTCTTTTATTATTATTTCAGAAACCCAATTCTCTCTTGTTAAAGGCAATACTATATCTCCTAAATTAAATTTTTTTACATTGGATCCAAGTTTTTTTACTTTAGCTATACATTCCGCGCCAATTTTTGAGGGAAGAGCAGGTGCTTCGGAATATTTTCCTTCTACTAATAATAAATCCGCTGGATTTATAGGAAAGTATAATACTTCAATTAATACTTCATCGGGTTTTAAATCTTTATGCTCACTAATCTTGCAAACATGAAGTTCTTTAGATGGAGCTCCTAATTTATTAAACTTTATTTCATACATATTTATTATTTTATAAGAATATAGTAAATTATAACATGTTTAAAAACAAAAAATTTTTTTTTAAATTACACTTGTTTGTTTATTTTTTCTTTTATAATTCATTTGCTTTAACCGATGATAGTAAAAATATATGCAAAAGTCTTATAAAAGTTATAGAAATAAATACAGAGGCATATAAAAGTTGTCTATTAAGAAAAGCAGGAGAAAAATATAGTAGTAAAGAATTAAATAATTGTAAAAAATATTATTTAACAGAAATAGAAAGATTATCTTATGTTTTTAAAAACTTATGTAATAAAAAAAATTAAAATATTAGTATAAAATTACTAACTGTTTTTATTGATATATGCTAACGCAGACATTTTGTAATAACTAACATTAGGTATTCTTAAATCAATTGGATTAGGATCCACAATGTCTATATAAGCATTGTTTTTTAAAGCGTAGTTTAATGCTATAGATGTTATATTTACGTTGAATGATGTACCTATAAAAATAAATTTTTTAGCTTTTTGCATCATTATTTCTGCCTCATTAATTCTATAAATATTAGTGTAATATTCATCAAATAATAAAACGAAGGGTTTAAGTGATATCATTAACTCAGGTTTTTGTGACTTAGTTGATATTTTAAATGTATTTAATAATAATTTTTTAAGTTTATTTTCATTACTTTTTTCAATATACTCATTTTCAATAGTTTGCCATGGAGCATCTATTAAAGACACTGTACTGCCTTGTTCATGAAACTTGGTTACTTTATGCAAATTGCCATGTATTGAAATATAATTTTTATTACCTGCTTTTGAATCTAATCCATCTATATTTTGAGTTATTAAATTTTTATTTTTTAGATAATAATGTACCTTATTTGGCTTAGAATTCCTATATTTTACAAATCTATTGAAGTACCATAATAAAAATTGAGCAGGATTTTCCATATACATTTTTCTTGTGGCCATCTCTTGAGGTGTATAATTACTACTTTCTATAGTCCAAAACCCATCAGTGCCTCTAAATGTAGGGATTCCACTATCTAAACTTACGCCCGCTCCAGTAATATATAAATTCATAGTTTAAATTAAATTATGATAAAGTTGTATTATGCATATAGTATTTATTTTTTAAATATAATTAAAATTAAAATAATTTAAATAATATTATACTTTGTATAAAAACATAATATAATTAGTCATGTTTAAAAATATACTATCTCTTTTAATATTTATCTTTAGTTATCAAATATTATCTCAATCCATCGATTTAAAAAATGAATATAAGCTTACTAATCAATATTTTAAAAATAAAAATTATACAAAGGCATTATCCACAAATGATAAAGCACTTAAGTTATCTAAAAAAGAATTTGGTTATGACCATTTAACTACTGCTACGCTATTAGAAAATAAAGGTAGGCTTTTGTTAGAATTAGAAAGTATTAATAAAGCAGAATACTATTTTAGAGAAGTAGTAAAAATTCGTAAGAAGTTAATAAATAAAAATGATCCAGATACTGCTGATGCCTTAAATTATTTAGCATTAACTTTAAGAAAACAAAATAGACTAGAAGATGCAATCCAAGTTCACAATGAAGTATTGACTATGATGGGAAATATTATAGCAACTAACCCGGGTCAGATTTCAGAACTTAGCAGAAGATCTGCATTATATAGAGCTAGAGCATACCAAACTAAAGGGCAAGAATTATTATATAAAAATAAAATTGAAGAGGCTAAAGGTAATTTTAGAATAGCTATCAAGATTTTTGAAAGAACTTTAGGTAAGAATAAAAAGGAATTAAACTATTTAAATGATATGATGAAAAATATAAATAAACAGCAGGAGTAAAAATGATAGTAGAAATGAGAACATATACTATTAAAACAGGTAAACTAGAAGAATTTCTGAAAATATATGATGAAGAAGTTAGAGAAACCCATATAAGAATACTAGGAAATCAAATTGGTTTTTTTGTTACGGAGTTTGGAGAATTAAATCAAGTCATTCATCTTTATGGGTATAAAGATTATGATGATAGAACAAATAAAAGAAAAAAACTTTCTATTAATAAAACTTTTATTAATTATAAAAATAAAGTTGCAAACTTAATTATTAATCAAAAAAACCAAATATTATTACCTACAAATTTTTCAAAAATAAAATAAGCTAGCTTTATATTAAATCAAAATAGTTCATTGTTCCAAAAAATAAAGTACTAATTGTAACTGATAAAATAATATTTTTATTAAATAAATAATAACATACTATTAAAATTGTAGCAGATAAAACTCTAGATATAGTTGAAGTATTTGCCAATATTCCTTCGGGAAAAAAAATTATCTTTGAAATGACTGCAACAATAATACCTATTGAAACACATTTTATCCAATCAAATAAATCACTTTTTTGACTAAGATTAGAAGAGCACAAAACACCTAAAAATCGACAAAAGTAAGTAGCTACAGCAGAAATTAAAATAGCTAGGTATATATTTTCTAATATCATTTTTTTAATTTTTTTCTAAATATTAAAAATCCAATAGTTCCAGAAAATAAACCAGCAAATAGGATCCCCCAATTACTATCCATATAATGGAGTAGGGGCCCCAAAATAGTTGATAAGAGTAAAATAGTAAGTAATTTTTTATCTAATATATTTGTTAATGTCATAACTAAAAAATACATAGGATTAAAAAAAATCATACCTATTAATATTTTTTCATTTACAAGATTAGAACTAATATATCCTAGTACTGTAAAAAAAATTGATGTTATCCAAAGAGAACCACTTAAGCCAAGAAAAAATTCAAATCTTTCATTTTTCTTAATTTTTTTATAAATGTAGAACATGTTTATCCACGCTGTAACTGCTATTAAATGACTTATTAGGTAATATTTCCATTTAGGGATATTATTTTCTTTTATTATAGGCAGCATGTTTAATGTCATTGGAAATAATCTAGCATTGGTAAGTAAAACAGCAAAAAAAATATTTAATAGGTTACCTCCAGCTAATAGTACATCTGCCATAACAAATTGCCCTGGTAAGGCGAATGCTAACATAGTAGATAAAAAACTTTGAAATAATGAAAAGCTTGAGCTGTTAAGAAAAGCTCCAAAGGCAAACATACTTAAACCTAATCCTATAACAGGCACACCTAAAGAATATTTTATTCCTTCTTTTATAGGTTTTGTAAGCAAATTTTTTATATTGTACCTTTGAAATTAAATTAATTATTAATAATAAGTATAAAGTTAAGGATAAAAATTAATTTAATAATAGGCACTTTAATCTCCTGACATTATAAATGCTACCAGAAACTCCTTTAATAATTTTTTTTCATAAGGATGTATCTTTGTTACTATTTTATTATTTAGTTTTGAATTAGGTGTTAAGGTAACTCCATTTAATTTTGAAAAATTTATCCACTTTATTTTAACTAGTTTGTTTATTTTCCTTCTTGTTGTTTCAAAGGGTATATTAGTAAGGTCACTAATTAAAGAAATAGATAATTTTTTATTACTTTTTTTTTTTACTGAATAATCACTCCAAAGTTTTAATGCATTATCAAAAGTACCATCTTTATTATTTGCTTCATCTATAGATAAAAGATAATGATGCCATGCAATAACCTGGCATATCAATGCTTCTTGAGGCGTTCTTAATTCAACTGAAATTTTTTGGCTTCTCAGTACATTAAAAGTAATCATTTTAGACCAAAATTCGGAAAAATGATTATCTAGCTTATTATCTATATCTTTTCTAATTTGATTTTCGTTTAAATTATTCATAACTATTCAGATAAAAATATAGAGTAGCATAAAAGAAATAATTATAAATAATATATTTACAAAATTAAAATATTTTTAATAAGTATTAGTAATAGTACTAAGTTAAAAATTATTAATAAAAAATTGAGCATAATAAAAAAAACAATAACAAAAAAAACATTTAAAAAAAAATATATATACTCAATTTGAGTATAATAATCTGTTGTGTATCAACAATTATTCTTCTTATTTATTATATTGCAATATTCAGTAATTTAAGATTGGTTTAATAAATAATTTATAGTTTGAACAACTTGTTCATTAGTTCTGCATGTAACTTTAGCAGCGGCATTAATTTCTTTTAAGGCATGATCTAAACTTTTATCATGAAGTGTAATAATTGATTTATTAAATGCAACTGCTAATCCTGCATCAAATGCAGCATTCCATTGTCTATATTTTTCTCCAAACTTTATAACTACTATGTCTGATGATTTAATTAGATAATTTGTTCTTATTGAATTCATAGATGCGCTTTTATAGTCATGCCAAAACTTATCTTCTTCTTTCTCTAGAATTGATACGCCACAATCATCACTTTTTGCATGGTCTGTAACAGGCATTAAATAGGATACACGTAGTTTTAATTCATCAGAGCCTTTTATAATTTCCTGCCTCCAATTTGAGTGTATTTCACCTGATAAATAAATTTTCATAAAGCTAACAGTTGTTATATTGTTATAATATTAGTATTTATATGGAAATTGCAAAGGTTTTTTTTTTAATAAATATATGGAGTTATTATGGATTTATGGGAATATAGAATAAAACAATATGAGTATAGCCTTAATGAAGAAGATATTATGATTAGAAGTAAAAAAAACTATGAAGTAGAGGAAATATTAAGTGATTTTGGAAAAGATGGATATGAGTTAATAAATATTATTACTGAAAAAATAGATAGTAAAAAAAGTAATAAGTACTTAAGAACTTTTTTCTTAAAGAGAAAACGTTAACCTAAGTTATAGTAAATAACTTTAATAATAAGGCAATTAATTATGAAAAAAAAAATGCATATTAATGGAATTGCTCACATTGCATTAAATGTTATTAATATAAGGGAATCATTTGCTTTTTATAGTAAAATAATGCCACAATTAGGTCTTACTTTAATTCATAACAGTAAAAAAAGTTTTTATTATGTTGGAGGGAAAACAGGTATTTTAATTCAACAAGCTAATATTAACTCTAAAAGTAAAAATTTTAAATTTTCACAAGATAATTTAGGTTTGCATCATTTTTGTTTTAGAATGAGATCAATCGAAGATATTCAAGAGTTTTATTATTTTCTTAAAGATATAAAAGCTAACATTATAAGGGGACCAATGAATGGAAATTGGGTAAAAGGTTATTATTATTTAGTATTTGAGGACCCTGATGGTATTAGACTAGAGGTTAATTATGTTCCAGACAAAGGCATTTTTGAGGAAAATGCAAAATTTAATCCTTCAGGTAATTATTAAATCTATAGTAATTTTTTGAATAAAATTAGATTTTTTTTTATAACTTTTAACTTTAACTATATTATTAATTAATTGAAACTTAACATATTTCATTTTTTTTTATTATGTACTTAATTCCACCGATGATATTATTAGATAATAGTTTGTATGCTAATGTATAAAAACTCAGCACATTATCTGCTGTTATTTTATCGTTTATTTTTAGGTGCTTATTATAATTTTTTTTAAAGTTATTTAATCTATTTTTTGTAAAAAAAGTCCAGTTTTCTGTCATATCTTGAATTTCTAGGACTTTAAAATTATTATTCACTAACTCTCGCAAATAACATTCATAACTTACTAAATGATTAGCATGAAACAGTCTAGCTAAATTTTCTTTTTCAGTATTATTTAGATTTTTTTTTAAATAGAAGTCTTCTGAATATAAATATCCATCATTATGTAATACGTTAGATATAATCTTTAATAATTTAGCTCTATTTGGAATATGATACATAGCAAGCCAGCTTACAATGTTAGTAAATTTTAAATTTTGAAAATTATAATTTAGTATATCAGTATTTATGTGATTTATATTATTATCAAGTTTATATTTAATAGTAAGTCTTTTTGCTATATTGTTAAGTTGCTCTTGTATTTCTATGGCATAAATTTTTGATTTAGTTTGATTAGCTATAAATCTTGCCGGACCGCCAATACCAGAACCAATGTCTAAAACTATACTGTTTTTATTTATCTTTGTTTTTAGAATAGCTTCATTAACTGCTTTAATTCCATTATAATGTAATTGATCTATGTCAGAGATTTCTTCTAATGTAGGGTCTCTGTTTAGGCTATTTTTAAGATGTTTATAATTATTTAAGAATCTGTCAGTAGTTTTATATAAGGCCATTTCTTTTATCTTAAACATTTTAGATTCTCCAATATTAGTTATATAACATAAATAGCTTAATTTTTAATATTTAAAATTTTTTTAAAGTTGGGTTTAAAAAATGAAGGACCTTTCATTACTTTGCCTTTATTATCATAAATAGGGTTACCTGATTTATCTAATTTACTCATATTTGATTTCTGTACTTCATCAAAACACTTATCTAAATCTATTCCGAATGAATGTCCTGCTCCATAAGTAACATAAAGAATATCAGTAAGTGCATCAGCAGTTTCTTCAATATTTTTATCCATTAAAGCATTCTCTAATTCTAATAGTTCTTCTTTAATTAAATCTATTCTAAGTCTTATCGTTTTATTATCAGGGAAACAAGGGGTTGATTTAACTTCTTGTTTAAACTTTTTCATAAAAATCTTTACTTTTAAAAAATTACTCATTTTTACCTCTTACTAATTAAAGTATTATAATTAAATATGTACTTTAAAATTAAAGATAGTATATAAATATATATGAAAAAAGTATTTTATGATGGAAACTGTCCAATATGTAAGAGAGAGATTGGTGTTTATAAAAAGCTAAATCAAAATAAACATATTAAATGGTATAATATTTATGATGATGATAAGGCTTTAAAAATAATTAAAAAGAGCAGGGAGGATTGTTTAAGAATTTTTCATGTAATTGATAAAGCTAAAGTATATACAGGGATAGAAGCATTTTTTATTTTATGGAAAGATATTAAATATTTTAAAATATTATATTTTGTATTCAATTTTTTTATAATAAAATACTCTCTTAATTTTTTATATAAAATATATGCTGATTATAGGTATAATAAGTTATATAAAAAAAATAAAAATAAAGGTTAATGTATGAAAAAATTAAATAAATTAGTTTTGTTCTTTTTTGTTTACTGTTTTACTTTGATATCTACAAAATTATTATTTTCTCAATCCTTGGAAGATGTGATTAATTCTAAATATAGAACACCTGCTTATGTGGAAAGAGATAAGTATAGAAATCCTTTAGAAACATTAAGTTTTTTTAATATACATAGTCAAATGAAAGTCATAGAACTTCAACCTAGTGGAGGTAATTCTCCTGGTGGATGGTATACAGAAATTCTTGCTCCTTTTCTAAAGCATGATGGACTTTTAATTGCTGCTCATTTTAATCCTAATGAATCAAAATGGAGAGCAAAAATGAGAAAAAGTTTTGAAGAAAGGATAGAGAATAATCCTAATTTTGAAAATATTAAAATGTCTGTTTTATCAATGCCTCCTATAAAATTAACAGATGATAACTCAGTAGATATGGTTCTTACATTTAGAAATTTACATAATTGGTTAAAAGCTGGCTATTTAAAAGAAGTATTTAAGGTAACTTTTGATGCCCTTAAACCAGGAGGAATTTTCGGAGTAGTTGAACACCGCGCTCCGATTAATTTTACTATTGAGGATATGAATAAATCTGGTTATGTAACAGAAAAACTAGCTATTCAATATGCTGAGGAAATAGGCTTTAGGCTAGAAGAAAGATCTGAATTAAATTCAAACAGCCTAGATACTAAAGATCATAAAAATGGTGTTTGGAATTTATTACCTACTCTAAAGTTAGGAAGCCCTGATGATAGGGAAAAGTATCTTAAAATAGGTGAAAGTGATAGAATGACACTACGCTTTATTAAACCTAAAAACTAATGGACAAGTTTTTAAGTGATTTTGCTTTTCTTTTTTAAATGTAACTTAACAGATGATATAAAACCAATAAAAGATATTATTAAGAGAAAAATAAAACAAAGATTAAAAGCTTTTTCTATATCATAATTATCTAAAAAATAACCAAATATTGGCCCTATATAAATATCAGGAAAAAAGCCTACCAGCGATATTATTCCTACAGATAGGCCAGTAATACTAGAAGGAACATTTGTCTCTTTTAAATAGCAAAAATATATTCCTCTTAAAGCAAACACTGATATCATACTAGTTATAATATTTATTATAATTAAGGTATTTAAACTAATAGTTATTGAACCTATACTTAAAATAAAAAAGCTAGTTAATAGTATCATAAAAATATAAATTGAATTTTTAGTAGCACTAATTCTATCAGCTATAATACCTGCGCATAACGCACATATAGGCCTTAAATATGCGAGATTACTCATTGTGGAAGCTGCTTTTTCTTTGCTATACCCTAAAATTTCATAAAAATATTGAGAATAATAATCTATACCCTTATAGGCACTATAAGCAGATAAAACTATTAAGGATTGAAAAACTAAAACATTATAAAATTTTTTAATTTTTTTTATAGAAACTATAAAACTTTCTGAATTGTCCTCATTTATTTCATCTTTAAAGAAAAACCATATTATTATACCTGCTGTAAATGTAACAACAGAATAAAATATTATGACTATAGACAAAGATGAGATTTCTATATTAGTGATTTTATAAAATATATTTTGAAAAAAAATATTAGAAAATAAAATTACTGCTATACTTGAGAGAATTGCAGCAACTAAACCTCGTCCAGCTTCAAGGGCACCAAAAGAAAATCCCTGTTTTTTTTTACCAATTATTCTAGTAGCTTTTATTAAAGCACTCCAGCAAAATAATATAGAGGTAATTCCCCAATAACCATATATTAAACATAAAAATATAAAACTAGGATAAAATAATAATGCAATACCACCTAAGGAAGTAAGTACTAATGATATACTCAAAAGTGTCCTTGACTTAAATTTATCAGCAATATAACCACCAGGAAAATAACAAATAAGAGCAGTAATACCATAAGTAGTAAAAGCAATACCTAACATATAATTTGTAAATTGATATTCTTCTAATAAGGAAGGTCTAAAAAACCTATTTATATGAAAGGGGAGTGCAAATATAAGCTCTCCAGTAAAAATTAGATAAAATAATTTTAGGTTTTTTATGATAGACTTCTTTTTAAGTAAAAAACAATTTTATATAATAATATTAAATTTGCAAGACAATAAATTTTTATTAATATTTTTTTTAAGTACTGCCTTTAAAACATTGTTATTAAATGTTTTATTAAAAAGTAAATCGTTCTTATTGTTTTTATCATCACTAAAATACATCTGCGTAATTAGTAATTTTTTTGAGGTGGTTACCTTAAAATGTATATGAGGAGTTCTTACTATATGCTTTGATACTCTATAACTTCCAGGATAAATGGATATAAAACTATATTTACCCTTATTGTCAGAGGTTAACCTTAAATATCCATAAAAATTTTTATCAAGCTTCGATTGTGAATAATCTTTTTCATGGTTGTATTTTCCTAAACTATTAGCCTGCCATATATCAATTCTAGCACTTTTTACTGGTTCACAATTTTTATTAAAAATTTGTCCGTATACCTTAATTTTTTTTCCTAATGCCTTACCATTGTTTGTCATATCATTATTAGGTTTTTTTTTTGGTTCTTTATAAAAAGGTCCGATTGCTTGAAATGGTGTAGCTATACATCTTGTTTCAGCTTTCATTGTTTTTGCAATAGATAAAAAGAATGCGTAAATTAATATTTTTCTTCTGGAAAAATTTTTTTTCATTGTTGCTTTGAGATGTCTCTTTGAATCTTTCCAGTATAGAGCTGTCTAGGACGACCAATCTTAGATGCTTTATCAGATATCATCTCACTCCAATGAGATATCCATCCTACAGTTCTAGCAACAGCAAATATAACTGTAAAAAGAGATATAGGAAAACCAATAGCTTTAAGTATGATTCCAGAATAAAAATCTACATTAGGATATAATTTTTTTTCTTTAAAATAATCATCATTTAAGGCTATGTATTCCAGCTCTTTTGCTAAATCAAAAAGTTTGTTATCTAACAAATGTTTTTCTTTAAGAACTTTCTCGGCTATTTTTTGAAGTACTCTTGCTCTTGGATCATAGTTTTTATACACTCTGTGACCAAATCCCATTAGCCTAAAGCTATCATTCTTATCTTTTGCTTTGTCTATAAATTTTCTAATATTATCTGTGCTTTCAATCTCATTGAGCATTTTTATTACTGCTTCATTAGCTCCTCCATGAGCAGGTCCCCATAAAGATGCTATCCCAGCTGCTATACAAGCAAATGGATTAGCACCTGAAGATCCAGCTAACCTAACAGTAGACGTAGAAGCATTTTGCTCATGATCTGCATGTAAAATTAAGATTTTATCAAGTGCATCAGCAAAAGTTGGATTAATTTCATACTTTTCAGCAGGAACAGAAAAAACCATATTTAAAAAATTTTCTGAATAATTTAGATTGTTATTAGGATATACAAAAGGTTGTCCTATTGAAAATTTATAAGCCATAGAAGCTATAGTTGGCATTTTTGCAATTAACCTATACGAAGCAATTTTTCTTTGCTCTGCATTATTTATATCGGTACTATCATGATAGAAGGCTGCCATAGCCCCTACAACACCACATAGAATCGCCATAGGATGAGCATTATCTTTAAAGCCTCTATAAAAATTAGAAATTTGCTCATTTAACATAGTATGTGTTGTAATAGAGTTGACAAATTCTAGTTTTTTATCTTTAGATGGGAGGTCTCCATACATAAGTAAATAAGCTGTTTCTAAAAAGGTAGATTTTTTAGCTAAATCTTCTATGTTGTATCCTCTATGAAGAAGTATGCCCTTATCACCATCTATGAAAGTAATGTCTGATTTACAGCTGCCTGTTGAAGTGAATCCAGGATCAAATGTAAAAATACCAGCTTGTTTATATAAAGATCTTATATCAATTACTTCAGGACCTAAAGAACCTGAAATAATTGGCAACTCAATTATTTTACCATTAGGTAGATTGAGTTTTGCTGTTTTATTTTCACTCATTATAATTTACTCAAAATAGTTTTTTTTTAGTCTCTCTATACTAACTTTTTTTCCTAATTTTTCTAGTACTAAAAATATACTTGGTGAGAAGGTCTTTCCTGTTACAGAAGATCTAATAGGACCTGCAATATTATATATTTTTATATTATTTTTTTTAACTTTATCTTTTATAACTTTTTCTATATTGTTAGCATCCCAAAAATTTATTTTTTCTAATTCACTTATAGTATTTAGCATTAGTTTATTATCTGCTGAATTTATTAACTTTAAAGCATCATTGGTATATTCAATTTTTTTATTACACATATAAGAAATTCCTTCTTCTATATCATTTATATTTTCGGCTCTATTTTTAAATAGGTCTATTAGTTGTATTAATTTATCTCGATCATATTGACTGTACTTTGATAACAAAATGTTAAGTATCTGATCATTATTTAACTGTTTGAAGTAATAAGAATTTAGACTTTCTAATTTAACGGGATCAAACCTAGAAGGAGACTTACCTATTCCTTTAATGCTAAAAAGTTTTATGGATTCAGCCGTTGTAAAATGTTCTTTATCTTTATAACCCCAACCTAATCTCAACAAATAGTTATTTAAAGCTTGGGGAAGCATTTTTTTTTTTTTGGTAGTCTAAAACACTTTCTGCTCCATGTCTTTTTGAAAGTTTAGTTCCATCTGATCCATAAATTAAAGGTATATGGGCAAAATTAGGAATTTTGAAATTTAATAAATTATATAGAACAATTTGTTTGAATGTATTAGTTAAATGGTCATCTCCTCTTATAACATCAGTAACTTTCATAGTATAGTCATCAACAACTACCGCTAGCATGTAAGTAGGAGTATTATCTGATCTTAATATAATAAAATCTTCTAAATTATCATAGTTTACATTAATTAAGCCCTGAGTTTTGTCATTTAGCTTAATTGATCCTTTTTTAGGTACCTTTATTCTTATTACATATTCTTTATCTAGGTTTCCTTTAAAATCCCTATATTTTCCACTATATTTATAGGGTATTTTATTTTGTAGAGCAAAATCTTTTTCTCTCTTTAATTCTTCTTTAGTGCAATAACATTTATAAGCTAAACCTTTATCTAATAATTTATAAGCTTGTTTAACATGCTCTTTTATATTTTTACTTTGATAATATATATCATTATCCCAATTTAAATTTAACCATTTTAAAGATTCACAAATTTGTTCTATATAACTATTTTTTGAACGTAAAATATCTGTATCTTCTATACGTAGTAAAAATTTTCCTCCATATTTTTTTGCAAAAAGCCAATTAAATAAAGCGGTTCTAGCTCCTCCTAAATGAAGGGTACCAGTGGGAGAAGGTGCAAATCTAGTTATTACTGTCATTAATATTAGTAGTTTCTAATTATTCCTACTAGTTTACCTTGTATTACAACTCTACCCAAGCCAAAAATTCTAGTTTCGAATTTTTTATTTGCAGGTTCTAAAGCTATTGAATTTGTTTTTTTTCTAAATCTCTTAAGTGTGGCTTCCTGTCCATCTATCAGGGCAACTACTATATCTCCATTTTTTACTTCAGTTGTTTTTTCTAAAATAGCAATATCATTATCAAGTATACCAGCGTCTAGCATAGACTCGCCTGAAACTTTTAATGCATAATGTTGATTGCTATTTTTAATCATATCATCAGGTACATTTAAATATCCCTCAGATTGTTGTATAGCTTCAATTGGAGTTCCTGCTGATATTTGACCATAAATCTGAAGGTTTGATTTCTTATTATCTAAAGAATGAATATTGTTTAGATTTGGTTCATTCATAGAATTTTCTTTCTCAAGCAATTTAATTGCTCGTGCTTTATTATGTAGTCTTTGAATAAAGCCTCTTTCTTCTAAAGCATTTATTAGTCTATGTACTCCAGATTTGGAACTCATGCCTAAATTAACTCTTATTTCTTCAAATGATGGAGATACTTTATTATTTTTAAAATTCTCCTTAAGATATTCTAACAATTTATATTGCTTTTTTGTTAACATAATTATGTTCTACTTTAGTTCTACTATTTTGTCAAATTTATTTATCTTTAATAATCAATTTTTATAATATTGACACTTTGATTTTTTTTAAGAGTTTTTTTTATTGCAGGTATTTTTATCAAACAATTTGATATAGAAAGGTTATTAAGCAACGAGCTATCCTGTTCTTTTAAAGGAGATACATAAATTTTACTATTTATAAATTTATAAATACCTCTTAAGTATGTTTCTCTATTACTATTATTTAATATTGTTTCCAAAAGAACTGCTTTATTTTCGTTTCTTATTGAATTATTTACTTTAAACATACTGTGTATAGCTTCTAATACGAAAATAATAAAACATACATAAGTTGATACTGAATTTCCTGGTAATCCAAATAATGGTATATTTTTATAAAATCCAAATAAAATTGGTTTGCCAGGTTTAATAGATACTTTCCAAAACTTTTTTTTAAACCCTATAAATTCTAATGATTTAATAATTAAATCTTTTTTTCCTACTGAAACCCCTCCAGTAGATATAATTAGATCACAGTTTTTTATTTCAGAGAAATATTTTTTAATAACTTTCTCGTCATCTTTTAATATTTTAGTTTTAATACAATTAGCACCATAAATATTCAAAAGATTCTTAAGCATATAGAGAGAAGAGGCATATATTTGACTACCGGATAGACTTTCTTTAGTTTTAACTAATTCATTTCCTGTAGCTATTAAAATAACATTAGGTTTTTTATAAACTTTAATTTTTTTAATGCCTGAAGAGATTAATAAACCTATGTCTCTAGCATTAATTTTATGACCTTTTTTTAATAACATCTTATTATTTTTAAAGTCTTTTCCCTTTTTTCTAATATACTGATTAAAGATTGTCTTTTCATCACAACTAAAAGTTTTATTATCTATTTTTTTTACATTTTCTTGAATAATTATAGCGTTTGCTCCTTTTGGCAATTTACCTCCAGTATATATTCTTACTGCTTCATTATCTTTTATTTGACATAAAACATTATCACCCGCAAAAACTTCATTAATAATTTTATATATTTTTTTTTTAGTTTTATCTGCTTTACTTAATTTAACAGCATAACCATCCATTGCTGACATATCAAAAGGGGGACTATTTATTTTAGCTCTAATAGAAGTATACAAAAATCTTCCTAAAGAATTATTTGTATAAATATACTCGCTTCCAATCTCTTTAACTGATTTTGAAACTAAAGAAAGTGCTTTATTTGTAGATATCATTTTTTATTATAAATTCCTGACTTACCACCACTTTTATGAGTAAGCATTATTGACTCAATCCTCATCTCTCTATCTACAGATTTGCACATATCATAAATAGTTAAGGCAGTAATAGTTACAGCAGTAATTGCTTCAATCTCTATACCAGTTTTATTAGTAGTTTTACAAGAAGCTAAAATTTTAATATTAGATCCTTTGCTATTTAATTCAAAATCAATACTTACAGATTCTATACCTATTGGGTGACATAGTGGTATCAATTCACTAGTTTTTTTTGATGCCATTATGCCTGCAATTCTTGCTATTGCTAACACGTCTCCTTTTTTATGATTACCTTCTTTGACCATCTTTAATGTACTTTTTTTCATAAATACTTTTGCTTCTGCAGAAGCTTTTCTAGAAGTTATTTTTTTTCTAGATATGTCTACCATTTTTGCAGATCCTTTATTGTCAAAATGTGATGATTTCATTTTATCCTATTTTTAATTTTCATTATTAACGGAGCAAAGTTTTCTTAATATTTTAGCGGGGTCTTTATTTTTCATTAAATATTCTCCTATTAAAAAATTTTTAAATCCATTTTTATATAATTCTTTAAATTGATTATATGAGGAAATACCACTTTCACAAATTATATTATTTTTATTACTAATATTTTTAGTAATATTTAAAGCGTGTTTTTTATCAACTGACATATTTCTAAGATTTCTATTATTTATACCGATCAATACATTATTATTATTTATAAATTTATTTAAATCTTTTAGGCTATGAACTTCTATTATTACATCTAGTTCTAATTCTTTTGCAATAGATATGTAATTATTAATAGTTTTAGGATTTAAAATTTCAGAGATAAGTAATATACAATCTGCTCCAATTAATCTACTTTCATAAATTTGATATTCAGAAATTATAAAATCTTTTCTTAATATTGGTAAATTTATATTTTTTTTAATTTTTATTAAATCATTATTAGAACCCATAAAATATTTATTATCTGTTAATACTGATATACAAGCAGCTCCACCTTTTTGATACTGAAGAGAAATTTTTTCAGGATTAAAGTCTTTCTTTATTATGCCCTTTGATGGACTAGCTTTTTTAATTTCTGCTATGATGTTTAGTAAATTTTTATTTTGATTAGATAGTATACGTTTTAAGAAACCTCTAGTTTTTTTAACTTTATTAATTCCATTTATAATTTCTTTCTGACTTCTTTCTAGTTTTAGTTCAGCAACTTGTTTAGTTTTAAATTTATATATTTCTTTTAATAGAGGTATCATTATAAACTATATTCCTTTAACTCATTTAATTTTTTAAAAGCCTGACCATTTAAAATATTATTCCTAGCTTTTTCTATACCTTTTTTTAAGTTTTTACATTTTCCTGAAATCACAAGTACAGCAGCAGTATTTAAAACTACGATATCCTCGTAAGCCTTATTTTTACTTTTATTTTTAAATAATAATTCTATTTGTTTAGCGTTGTAATTAGAAGTACTCCCTTTTAAATCATCTATTTTAACAATTTTAATACCTAATTTAATAGGATCTATAGTAAATTTTTTTATCTTATTATTGTTTATCTCTATAACTTTTGTAGTAGTAGTAGTAGTAATTTCATCTAATCCATCATTTCCATGTACTATCCAAGCTTTTTTTATTTTAAGAGATTTTAAGCAGTTTGCTATTGGCATTAACCAAGTTTCTGAATAAACTCCTATCAATTGGACCGATGCATTAGCGGGGTTTAATAAAGGTCCTAATATATTAAAAATTGTAGGCACTTTGAGCTTTGATCTTACTTCTGCAACATTTTTCATTGCTTTATGGTAAAGAGGTGCCATTAAAAAACATATATTTATTGTATTTAACGACTTCTCTATTTTTTTTATATCTGCTTTAATATTTACTCCTAAACTTTCTAGAACATCAGATGAACCAGATTTAGATGATACAGATTTGTTTCCATGTTTAGCAATTTTAACTCCTGATGCAGCTGCCAGAATTGCCGTAGCTGTAGAAATATTTAATGTATTTTTTTTATCTCCCCCAGTTCCACAAGTATCTACTACAATTCCAGAACTTTTTATTTTTAAAGATTTACTTCGTAATACTTTTACAGCTTCTAGTACTTCAATATTACTTACTCCTTTTAAAGATAAAGCTGTCAAAAAAGCAGCAATCTCAATATTGCTTGTTTTGCCTGACATTATTAAACTAAAAGCTTTTTTTGCCTCTTCAGCAGTCAGATTAAGCTTATGAAAAACCTTTTTAAATAGATTATTAAAATGCATTTTTTTTATTTTTATTTACTGATAGACATATATTAGCAAAGTTTTTAAAAAATATTTTACCATATTCTGTGGCAATACTTTCTGGATGAAATTGCAGACCATATATATTTTTATTTTTTATTTTTATACCCATAATAGTATTATTTTTTGATCTTGCAAATATTTCTATTTGCTTAGGTATATTAGAATTACTAATTTTTAAGGAATGGTATCTAGTAGCAATAAACTCTTTTGGTATATTTTTTAAAAAAAAAGTATTTTTAATCTTTTTAATTAAATCTATTCTTCCATGCATTACTTTTTTCATTTTAATTATTTTTGCACCAAAATGTAAACCAATAGCTTGATGGCCAAGGCAAATTCCTAACATAGGTATATTATCAGAATAGAGATTTATTATATTCATCATATTTCCTGCATTTTCTGGTCTTCCAGGACCAGGTGAAAATATAATTCCTAAATATTTTTTATCACCTAATTTTTTAAGGTTTATCTTATCATTTCTTTTAACCTCTACTTTTATATCAAGTGAACTTAAGTAATGATAGATATTCCAAGTAAAGCTGTCATAGTTATCTATTAATAAAAACATATTACTTTTTGTATAACATTTCAGCTGCTTTAAATAAAGCAGCAGCCTTATTTATAGTTTCATTATATTCATTTTCAGGAATACTATCAGCCACTATACCTGCGCCAGCTTGCACGTGCATTTCTTTATCTTTAATAATTGCGGTTCTTAATACAATACAAGTTTCCATGTCACCATTTGCAGAAAAATAACCTACGCAGCCTGCATAAACTCCTCTTGATTCAGGTTCAAGCTCATTTATAATTTCCATAGCTCTAATTTTTGGTGCTCCAGAAACTGTGCCAGCAGGGAATCCTGACATTAATATATTAATTATATTTTTAGTATTTTTTGCAATTCCAATTACGTTAGATACAATGTGCATTACATGACTATAAAACTCTACCTTCATTCTCTCAGTTACTCTAACAGAATTTATTTTAGAAATTCTTCCTACATCATTTCTGCCAAGATCTAACAGCATTAAATGTTCAGATAACTCCTTAGGATCAGATAATAAATCTTTTTTTAATTTAAGATCTTCTTTCTCATTCTTTCCTCTAGGTCTGGTTCCTGCTATAGGTCTTATAGTTATTTTTTTATTTTCTAATTTAACTAAAATTTCGGGACTAGAACCTATTAAAGAAAAATTACTATCTCCATCATCTTTTAAATTTAAATAAAATAAAAAAGGAGAAGGATTTAAACTTCTTAATGATCTATAAAGTTCAAAAGGAGGCAAGGAAAATTTCGTTTTAAAACGCTGAGAAATAACAACTTGAAAAATATCACCTTCAAAAATATATTTCTTTGCTTTCTTGACCGCCTCAAAAAATACATTTTTTTTCATATTTGAAATTGGTTTTTTAATATTATTTTTGAGAGAAAAAGAATTATAATTTAATGGTTTATATAAAATAGTTTTTATTAATTTTTTTATTTTATTACTTATGGTAATAAAATCTTTTTTGCAGTCATTATTTTTTTTATACCAATATGAACTAATTATTATTATTTCATTTTTTATGTTATCGAATATTGCCATCATTGAAGGTCTTATAAAAAAACCATCAGGTATTAATATTTTTTTATTCTTTCTTAATGGCATTTTTTCATAAAGCTCAATGGTTTCATACCCTAAATATCCTATCAACCCTGCTGACATAGGTGGCAGGATTTTAGGGATTTTTATTTTAGATTCATTTACTAGGTTTTTTAAATTTGTTAATGGATTATTCTGCTCTTTAATAAATTTAAACCCATTTTTATCTTTTTTTTTAATATAGGATTTTCCTTTATCACACTTCCAAATTAAATCTGGATCCATACCGACAATAGAGTATCTACCTCTGTATGTGCCATCCTGAACTGATTCTAATAAAAAAGTATTATTTTTATTTTGACATAGTTTTAAATAAGTGGAAACAGGAGTATCTAAATCAGATTTTATAGTAGACCATAATACTTGATTTTCTTTTTTTTTATTATTTATTAAAAAATCATTTAGTGGCGGAAATATTTTTGACATTTAAAATGAATTTATAAAACTCTGATTTATAGAACTTTTTTTATCTAACTTTATATCCTGAATTAATGCGTTTATAAGATCACCGTCTATGTTAGTATTTAATTGATTTTTGAGGTTTGTAATATCAATTTTTTTTTCTTCATTTATAACTGATACATTTTGTTTAATAGGTCTAACAATTACAAATTTAAAATTATCTACTTGATTAATATTCGAATAATTATTTAAAGGCGTAGAAAATATTATATTTTTAATTTTTAAACTTATATTTTTATCAATTCTATTATCATTCGTTAACCAATTTGTTTTTATTAAAGCATACTTAGATTTGTCAAAATTTTTATTTTTTCTTAATGCTTCCAATAATATGACAGAGTTATCTTTTGCTTCCTTTAGTTTTAAATCATTATATATCAAATCTAAAACCTCTTTTTTTGCTTCAGATAGGCTCTTTGCTTTTGCTTGATTAATTTTATTTATATGAAAAAATATTAAAGAATTTTTTTCATACTCTACAGGGTCAGATATATTATTTTGTTTTAAATTAAATATATTTTTAATTAAAATATTATCTTCAAGATTAATATTTGATGAACTTTTAAGCTTATTTATATCATTAATACTAATGTCTGTGTATTTAGTGCTTTTAAGTTTTGCTTGAGTTAGAGATAATTCTAAATCATTTGTTTCTAAAAATTTTTCATAAAATTTATCTGCTATCTCATATATTTTCTGGCTAATTGCATCTTCTAAAAATTCTTTCTTAATTTTATTTTTAACTTGATTAAATTCTAGTTTTTTACCTGAGCTAATTTTATTTAAATAAAATACTTTCCATCCAAATGCTGTTTTTATAGGAGATGTAACATTATTAGCTTGTAGTGAGAAAACTTCTTTCTCTACTTTTGGTTCAAGTTCTCCTCTTATAAACTCTCCTAACTCTATTTCTTTTAAATTAATATTATTATTTTTTACATAAGCATTAAAACTTTTTTTATTATTAATTTTTTTACTGATTTCAGTAGCACTTTTTTTATCTTTTCTTATAAACTGATATAGTTGTCTTTTCTCAGGTTCTATATACATGTCAATATTAGATTGATATATATCCATTAAATTTTCATCTGTAATATTTATAGTATCTTTAATTAATGATTTATTAATTACAATAATGTTAATATCCCTTTTTTCAGGCTTAAGAAGTGTAGTTTTAACTTCTTGGTATTTTTTATTTATTTGTTCATCAGTTATTTTTTTATTAATAATATTTGCAGTAGTGTCAATTTGATAAACTTCTGCTTTACGGGCTAAGTTTCTTTTCTTCTCAATATTTTCATACATTAACTTTGGCACATAATTATCAAAGTTAAGTGATTTTAAGAAAATATCATTAATAAGACCGTTTTTATTCATTTCTACTAAATCTTGTTCTGACAAGTTATTTCTATTAATGAAATAATCAAAATACCCTTTACTAAAAACTCCTAAATCATCTTGAAACATCGAATTTTTTAAAATACTTTTTTTTATATATTTATTAGATACAGTAATGCCTAAATCTTTAGAAAGCATGTTTAAATATGTTTGATTAATCATATTATTTAAAACAGTTTTATGAAGTCCCATAGCCTTTACAAAGTCATCTGTTAAAGGTTCATTTGAGCTTTGCCTTAGATTATTAATAATACTTTGATATTCTATATTAAATGTATTTAATTTTATTTTAGTTTTACCAACAGTTGCAATGGTAGGGTTGCTGCTTCCGTTAAATATATCTCCTATACCCCATAGCGCAAAACTTAGTGCTATTAATACTATTAATATTCTTGTACTAAGAGTTTTGACAGATGAACTTATTTTTTTTAACATATAACATAATTAACATTTTTAAATAAATGTAAAACAATTAATTGTAAATATTTTATATAGAAAGATTCATAGTGAAAGTAAAAATTTTAATTGCTAATTGGAAAATGAATAAAAATTTAAAAGATGGATTAGTTTTAGCTAATGCAATAAATAAAAAAATTACTAATACTAAGTCAAAAAAGTTTATAATTTTGCCTTCTATACATTCTGTAAACTATATTAGACAAAACATAAAAAAATCAATATTAATTGGTGCCCAGGATTGCAGCCCTTTTTTAAAAGGAGCTTATACTGGTGATGTGTCTGCAAAAATGATCAAATCCATAGGTTGTAAGTTCACTCTAATAGGGCATTCTGAAAGAAGAATATATAATAATGAGACTAACAAGCTTTTATTGGAAAAAGTGTGTAGAGCCAATGAAGCAGGCTTAAAAATAATATTCTGTGTAGGGGAGACTATTGAAGATTTTAAAAAAAATAATAGCTTAAAAGTATTAAAAAAGCAGTTAACAGGAATATTTAGAACAAACTATAATTTTAATAATTTAATAATAGCTTATGAACCTGTATGGGCAATAGGAACAAATAAAACTCCTCAAATAGCTGATATAAAAAAAACACATGATTTTATAAAACTTTTTTTTAAAAAAAACTATAAATTTTCTGATATACCTGTATTATATGGTGGTTCGGTTAACTCACAAAACTCTAAAGAAATTTTTTCATTAGAATGTGTAAATGGTGGATTAGTCGGTGGAGCATCATTAATAGCTAGTGAATTTATTAAAATTTATGATACTCTTTAAATAATTTGGTGAATATATGTTTAATATTTTTTTAATAATACACGCTTTTTTAGCAATTTTTCTAATAGTTATTATTTTGCTTCAAAGAAGTGATGGTGGTGCTCTTGGTGGATTAGGAGGAGGAAACTTTTCAGGTATGCTTACAGGAAGGAGTTCTGCTAATTTACTTACTAAATTAACCGCATTAATAGCAGCACTTTTTTTAGCTAATAGTTTGTTGCTTGCAGTACTATCTGGTAATTTAAAGGATAAAACTATTATAAATAATATAGAATTAGAAGATATTATTGAAGAAAATAATAATTTAGATAAACCTATTGTTCCAGATACGGAGTAATTAGTTATATTTAAACTAGCTAATTTTAAAACAAAAATTATTTTCATTACTGGTGGCGTAGTATCTTCTTTAGGTAAAGGTTTAACTGCAGCTTCTTTAGCAACTATATTGCAGTCCGCTGGCTACAGAGTAAAACTTAGAAAATTAGATCCATATTTAAATATTGATCCAGGTACAATGAATCCTAACCAACACGGAGAAGTTTTTGTTACTGAAGATGGAGCTGAAACTGATTTAGATTTAGGACATTATGAGAGATTTACAGGAGTTAATGCTACAAAGGATGATAATATTACAGCAGGAAGAGTTTACCAGAATGTTATCAAAAATGAGAGAAAGGGTAAATATTTAGGTAAAACAGTACAAGTAATTCCTCACGTAACTGATGAAATAAAAAATAAGATTTGTAAAGGCCTTGCCAAAGTTGATTTTTTAATTGTAGAAGTAGGCGGTACAGTAGGGGATATTGAAAGTTTACCATTCTTAGAGGCTATTAGACAATTAAGTAATGAATTAGCATTATATCAGTCTATTTTTATACATTTAACTTTAGTTCCATATCTTAATGCAGCCGATGAACAGAAAACAAAACCTACCCAACATTCAGTTAAAGAGTTAAGAGAGATTGGTATTCAACCAGATATTTTAGTTTGCAGATGTGAAAGAAAAATTTCAAAGTCTGATAAAGAAAAAATTGCGCTTTTTTGTAACATAAATAAAAAAAATATAATTCAAGCAATAGATGTTGATAGCATATATGAGCTGCCTTTAATTCTTAAAAAAGAAGGGCTAGAGACTAGAGTATTGAAGAGCTTTAATATAAGTAAAAAACATAATACAAATTTGTCAAGTTGGCAAAAAGTAGTAAACATAAAAAAACTGCCAAAGTTTAATACAACAATAGGAATTGTAGGTAAATATATACAGTTAAAAGATGCTTATAAGTCACTATCTGAAGCATTAAGCCATAGTGGTATTGCGAATAATTCTGATGTAGATATAAAATGGATTGATGCTGAAGAAAGATTAAATTTAAAAAAAATGAAATTATTAAATGGAATTTTGGTTCCGGGAGGCTTTGGAAAAAGAGGTATATCTGGAAAAATCAATTCAATTAAGTATGCAAGAGAAAATAATATTCCATTCTTGGGCATATGTTTTGGTATGCAGCTAGCCGTAATAGAGTTTGCAAGAAATAAATTAAAAATTAAAAATGCAGGTTCTAGTGAATTTAATATAAGTAATTCAGAAAATATTATTGGATTAATGACTGAGTGGGAAAAAAATGGTAAGCATGAAATAAGAGATACTAACAGTGACTATGGGGGAACAATGCGATTAGGTTCTTACGAATGCAGAATTAAAAAGAATACTTTAGCCTATAAAATATACGGAAAATCTATCATAAATGAAAGACACAGGCATCGTTATGAGATGAATATCAATTATGAAAGTTTATATAAAAATAATAGTTTTATCATTTCTGGACGGTCTCCTGATGCTAAATTACCTGAAATAATTGAAATCAAAGAGCATAAATGGTTCCTAGGTGTGCAATTTCATCCTGAGTTAAGATCAAGGCCATTGAAACCCCATCCAATTTTTAATAACTTTATTTTAAATTGTTTAAAAAGTACGCCATGAATAAAAATACTCAAAAATTATTAAAATTAAATGATATAAATATAAGCAATAACAGTTCATTTATATTGATAGCAGGACCATGTGCTGTAGAAAGTAAAGATCATGCTTTAGAAATAGCTAGTAATATCAATAGCATATGCAAAGAACTTAATATTAAATTTATTTATAAATCCTCTTTCGATAAAGCTAACAGAAGTAGTATTAATAGTATGAGAGGGGTAGGATTAAATGAGGCTTTAAAAATATTTGAATATTTAAAAAAACAATTAGATTTACATATAATTACTGATGTACACGAAAGTAGTCAGTGCAATGAAGTTATGTCAGTCGTGGATATCATTCAAATACCAGCTTTTTTATGTAGACAAACAGATTTATTAATTAGTGCAGCTAATACAGGAAAATTTGTCATGATTAAAAAGGGACAATTTCTTGCTCCGTGGGAAATTACTAATATTGTAGATAAATTGATATCTGTTGGTACTGATAAAATTTTACTGTGTGAGAGAGGTACTTCGTTTGGTTATAATAACCTGATTTCTGATATGAGGTCTATTCCTATAATGGCTAAGACAGGTTGGCCTGTTATATTTGACGCTACTCATTCAGTTCAGCAACCTGGAGGCAAGGGAACAAGTTCTGGTGGACAAAGAGAGTTTGTACCATATTTAGCAAAAGCTGCTATGGCTGTAGGTATAGCTGGTATTTTTATAGAAACTCATCAAGATCCTGATAATGCACCTAGTGATGGACCTAATATGATAAATATTAAGGATTTGAAAAATTTATTAGTAAAACTTAAACGAATTGATATTATAACAAAAGAATATAATGAGTAAGATACAAAATATTAATTCCTATGAAATCCTTGATAGTAGAGGTATACCTACACTTCTAACAGAAATTATACTTAAAAATGGTATTACCGCTAGCGCATCTGTACCTTCTGGAGCATCAACTGGCATACACGAAGCTATAGAATTAAGAGATAAAAAATCTAAAAGATATTTTGGGAAAGGGGTCCTAGGTAATATAGAACTTATAAAATCATTGATATTAGATGCATTAATAGGTTTAGATGTAAGAGATCAAAAAAACATAGACAATATAATGCTTGAACTAGATGGTACAAAAAATAAAAAAAAATTAGGGGCAAATACAATTTTATCAGTAAGTTTAGCTACAGCAAGTGCTGCCGCTAAATATCAAGGTATTGATATTTATAAATATTTAGGTGGAGTAAATACTAATTTGTTACCTATTCCTTTAGTAAACATTATAAATGGGGGAGCCCATGCATCTAATAATTTAGATATTCAAGAATTTATGATTGCTCCAGTAGGGGCAAATACTTTTGCTGAAGCTTTGAGATGGTGTTCTGAAATTTTTTTTAATTTAAAACAATTATTAAAAGATAAAAATTATTCTACATCCGTAGGCGATGAAGGTGGTTTTGCACCAAATTTTGAAAATAATTTTGAACCTATGGACTTTTTACTAAAGGCTATAAAATTAAGTAATTTAAATCCTGAAAAACAGGTGCTTATATCACTTGATGTTGCATCATCTGAATTCTTTAAAAAAAATAGATATTTTATTAATTCTGAAAATAAAAAAATTAATTCTAATGAAATGGTTGAACTTTTAGAAAAAATAGTTGCACAATATCCAATATTTTCTATTGAAGATGGCTGTGCAGAGGATGATTGGAAAGGATGGGTTAATTTAAATAGAAAATTAGGAAAAAATACTCTTTTAGTAGGAGATGATTTATTTGTTACTAATAAAGTTAGGTTAGAAGAAGGTATACGTAAAAATGCAGCAAATAGTATATTGGTTAAACCTAATCAAATAGGAACACTTACTGAAACATTAGACACTATTAACTTAGCTAATTTAAATCAAATAGAGACAATAATATCTCATAGGTCAGGTGAAACAGAAGATAATTTTATTGCTGACTTATCAGTAGGAACTAATTCTAGAATAATAAAAACAGGATCAGTTACTAGATCAGAAAGAAATTCTAAATATAATAGATTATTATATATTGAAAAAAATAATAAAAAATTAGAATATTCAGGGAATTTTTTTAATGTATAAATTTAAAATAGTTTTATTATTATTATTTTTACCAATATCTTACTTTGTCTATCATGTAATTGGTTTTGACAATGGAATAAATGCTTATATAGAAAAAAGTAAAACTTTAGAAGAAAAAGAAAATTATAAATATGAACTTATAAAGCAAATTAGTATTTTTAAACGTAAAATAGCCTTATTAAAAGATGATAATATTGATCTAGATTATTTAGAAGAAAAATCTTTTGAGGTTTTAGGTAATGAAAAAACTAACTCTTATACTATTATTTTAAATTAATCAGTATTTAATAGAATATTTTTTCTATTTTTAATAGAATTTATTGACTAATAGGTATATTTAATTATATAATAATCTATGAATAATTTATTAGACCATAGCACAATTATTTCAAAGCTAGGTGGAGGTAAAAAACTTACTGCAAGGCTTAAAGAGCTTACTTTAGAAAACATCAATGAAAAAACTGTTTACTCTTGGGTTAGGCAAGGTATTCCTGACAAATGGAAAATTGCTGTTGCTAGATGTTTATTAGAAGACAATTATGATATTAGCTCATTTAGTTCTTTATTACTTCCTGGAATATCAAGTGAAAATATTACATCTGCTAACAATTCTGTTCAAATTTTCTCTGATTCAAAAGTATTAAACCTTAAGGGTAAAGAATTAAAAGGTCTTTTTCTAAAAGATGATGTTATATCTATGTATAAACTTATGTTAAAGATCAGACGTTTTGAAGAAAAAGTAGGGCAACTTTATAGCATGGGGTTAATTGGAGGCTTTTGCCATTTATATATAGGACAAGAGGGTGTTATAGGAGGAATAGAAAGCATAGCTGATAAAAATGATTATTTTATAACTGGTTATAGATGTCACGCACATATGGTTTCTAGAGGAGAACCGATTAAAAATATTTTTTGTGAACTTTTAGGTAAAAAAGAAGGCTCTTCTAAAGGAAAAGGTGGTTCTATGCATATGTTTAAACCAGAAGCAAATTTTTATGGAGGACATGGTATAGTAGGTTCTCAAGTCCCTTTAGGTACTGGTATTGCTTTTTCTAATAAATATTTAAATAAAAATGCTGTTACTTTTGTTTTTTTTGGAGATGGGGCTGTTAATCAAGGACAAGTTTATGAAGCGTTTAATATGGCAGCTCTTTGGCATCTTCCCGTTATTTATATAATTGAAAACAATCAATATGGCATGGGAACTTCTGTAGAGAGAGCTAGTGCAATGACTGAATTATTTAGAAGAGGCGAGTCATTTGGTATTAAAGGGTATGAAGTAGATGGAATGGACCCTTTAGCAGTAAATTATTTTCTAAAAGATATTTATACTAAAGTAAAAAAAAATGATTTTGGACCAGTTTTAATAGAAGCAAAAACATATAGATATAGAGGGCATTCTATGTCTGATCCAGGAAAATATAGAACCAGAGAAGAAATACAAGAAACTAGAGAGAACAGAGACCCTATCGAAAGAATTAGGTCTTATATTATAAAAAATAATTTACTTAGTGAAGATAAAATTAAAGTTTTAGATAATAGTATTAAGGAAGAAGTATTAGAAGCATCTGAAGCTGCAAGGGCTGCTGAATTACCTGACTCTAGTGAATTATACAAAGATATTTATACTGATGAAGAGGTTAATTATGACTAAATTAACAGTAAGAGAGGCAATTAGAGATGCTATAGCAGAAGAAATGAGGCAAGATCCCAATGTTTTTTTGTTAGGTGAAGAAGTCGGAGAATATCAAGGTGCATATAAAGTAAGTCAGGGGCTGTTAGAAGAATTTGGTAATAAAAGGATAGTGGATACTCCTATTACTGAAGCTGGTTTTGCTGGTCTAGCAGTTGGAGCTTCTATGAATGGTTTAAAACCTATTGTTGAGTTTATGACATGGAACTTTGCTATGCAAGCTGTTGATCATATTATAAACTCTGCAGCTAAAACTTTATATATGAGTGGTGGAAAGCTAAATATACCAATAGTATTTAGAGGTCCTAATGGAAGTGCTGCTAGAGTGGGTGCACAACATAGTCAAGATTATTCAGCTTGGTATTCTCATATACCGGGCTTAAAAGTTTTGGCCCCATATGACTCTAATGACGCAAAAGGGCTTTTAAAAAGTGCTATTAGAGATAAAAACCCTGTTGTATATTTAGAAAATGAACTAATGTATAATGAAACATTTGAAATGGATATTAATGAAGAATTAGTAAAAATAGGTAAAGCAAAAGTTATGGAAAAAGGAGATGATATTACTTTAGTATCCTACTCTAGATCGGTTGGAACTGCTTTAAATGTCCAAAAAATTTTAATTGAAAAAAAAATAAGTGCAGAAGTCATAAACTTAAGAACTATAAGACCTATTGATAGTAAAACTATTATAGATTCATTAAAAAAAACAAATAAGATAATAGTGATTGAAGAAGGTTGGAAACAATCAGGAGTTGGAGCAGAAATAATTTCATTTATAGTAGAAAATGCCTTTGATTTTTTAGATGCAGAACCAATTAGATTTTGTGGTAAAAGTGTTCCTTTGCCGTATGCTGAAAATTTAGAAAAGCTAGCTCTGCCTGATCAAACAGAAATAATTAATAAATGTATAGAATTATGTTAAATATAAATATGAGGTTATTATGCCAATTGCTTTATTAATGCCTGCTCTATCCCCAACTATGACAGAGGGTAATATAGCTAAATGGTTAAAAGGAGTAGGGGATAATATTGTTTCAGGTGATATTATAGCAGAAGTAGAAACTGATAAAGCAACAATGGAAGTTGAAGCTATTGATGAAGGTAAACTTGCTTCTATTCTTTATCCTGATGGATCAGAAAATGTTGCAGTTAATCAATTAATAGGGGTTATAGCTCTTGAAGAAGATACTGAAGAAGATATTAAAAAATTTATAGAAACAAATAAAAAGCTTACATCAAAAAGTATTATAACTAGCAAGGAAGGTGATAATAAAGTAGATAACACTTCCAGGGAAGATGATATAAACAAAGAAGATAATATTTTAAAACAAGAAGAACCTGTTAAAGAGAATGATATTACTAATAAAAATGAGAATTTAGTAATTGATAATAATGATTATGATGTAAAAAAAAATAGTCCTGAAATAGAAAAAAAAATATTAATTTCTCCTTTAGCAAAAAGAATAGCAGAAATTAAAAGCATAGATTTATCAAGAATTACTGGTTCAGGGCCCAAGGGTAGAATTGTAAAAAAAGATTTAGACTCTTATTTAGATATAAATGTAGATAAACAAGAAACATCTAATTCTTATAAAAATAATAAAAAAGAAATAAAACTAACAAATATAAGAAAAACTATTGCTAAGAGATTACAAGAGTCAAAGTCTACTATTCCTCACTTTTATTTAAAGGGAAAAGTTGAAGTTGAAGAGCTATTTAAGGAAAGAATTAAAATAAATGAGTTCTTTGCGCATGAAAAAATTAAGGTTAGTTTTAATGATTTTTTTATAAAGGCAATGGCTATGGCATTAAAGAAGGTACCTGAAATGAACTCTATATGGAATGGAGATTCTATAATTCAATTTGAACAAGTAGATATATGCGTTGCAGTAGCTTCTGAAAAAGGATTATTTACTCCTATTATCAGAAGTGCTTGCAGCAAAAGCCTATCTATAATATCTAATGAAATAAAAGCTCTAGCCATTAAAGCAAAAGAAGGTAAATTAGCACCTATTGAATATACTGGTGGAAGTTTCTCAATATCTAACTTAGGCATGTATGAAATCATTGATTTTTCTGCTATTATTAATCCGCCACAATCGGGAATTATTGCTATAGGTAGTATTATTGAAGAACCTACAGTTAAAAACAACGAAATTAAGATAGTTAAAACTGTTTCATATACTTTATCAGTAGATCATAGAATAGCTGATGGTGCTGTAGCGGCAAAATTATTGAAATATTTTAACTTTTATATTAATAACCCTACTTCGATGTTAGTATGAAAATAGAAAATTATGATTTAGCAATAATAGGATCTGGTCCAGGTGGTTATGTTGCTGCTATAAGAGCAGCTCAACTAAATATGAAAGTTCTTGTAGTTGAAAAGAGTGATTTGGGGGGAATCTGTTTAAATTGGGGTTGTATTCCTACAAAATCTTTATTAAGGTCATCTGAGATTTTATCATATTTTAACAAATCAGACAGCTTCGGTGTAAGCTCTTCTAGTAAATTTAATTTGTCAAATATGGTTAACAGGTCTAGAGAAGTATCAAAAAAACTATCTGATGGCATAGAATACCTGTTTAAAAAAAATAAAATTTTATCAGAAAAGGGTACAGCGAAAATAATAAATAATAATACCTTAGTAATTATAAATAAAGGCTCCGAAAAAACTATCAATGCAAAAAATATTATAATTGCCACTGGAGCAAGTCCAAAAGGGTTACCATTTCTAAATGAAGATACTAAAAAAATATGGACTTATATGGATGCTTTAAAACCTACTAGTATACCAAAAACTTTAGGTATTATAGGCTCAGGTGCTATAGGTCTTGAATTTGCTTGTTTTTACAATGCTTTAGGGTCTAAAGTTAAGGTTTTTGAAGCTCAAAAGTATATTGCTCCTAATGAAGATGAAGAAATATCTAATGCTTTAGAGAAAGCGCTTCTAGCAGAAAAAATATCATTTTATAAAAATACTAAAGTTATAGATCTTAAAAAGGAAGAAAGCTACCAACTATTTGCTGTTGAAAATGATATTAAGAAAAATTTTAATTTTGATAACATTTTATTAGCAGTAGGTGTTCAAGGGAATACAAAAAATTTAGGCATAGAAAACACTAAAGCAAAAATAAAAAATAATCAAATTGTAACTTATGAATATGGTAAAACTGATGATTCTAATATATATGCTATCGGAGACGTAGCAGGTATGCCATGGCTAGCCCATAAAGCAAGTCATGAAGGTATTGAATGTGTAGAATATATTGCTGGGTTAAGAAAAGATATTAAACATTCTCAAAATAATATACCATCTTGTATTTATAGTTCACCTCAAGTTGCATCTATTGGGTTAACAGAAAAACAAGCGATTGAAAAAAATATAGATATTAAAATAGGTAGGTTTCCATTATCTGCAAATGGTAAAGCTCTTTCTTTGTCCGAACCATATGGTTTTATTAAAACTATATTCAATAAAAATACAGGAGAAATATTAGGTGCACATATGATAGGTGCTGAAGTTACAGAATTAATAAATACTTTTTCTTTAGCTATAAAATTAGAAGCAACAGAAGAAGATATTATTAATACAATATTTCCACATCCAACATTATCTGAAGCTATACATGAATCAGTTTTAAATGCATTTGGACGGTCTATTCATATATGATAAAAGAAAAATATATATCAAAAACACATTTATATAATAAATCTAATGAAAATTTAAAGAAACCTAGATGGATCAGGGTAAGGGCACCTGTCTCTAAAAATTATCATGCCTCTTTAAAAACCGTAAATGAATTAAATTTAAATACTGTTTGTCAAGAAGCAGCATGCCCTAATATTGGAGAATGTTGGAGTAAAAAACATGTTACTGTAATGATACTTGGTAGAGTTTGTACTAGAAAATGTACTTTCTGCAATATAGCTACTGGTGTCCCAGATTTAGTTGATACTAATGAACCCGAAAATATAGCTAAAGCTATAGCTAAATTAAAGTTAAAACATGTGGTAATTACATCAGTAGATAGAGATGATCTAGTTGATGGAGGAGCTAAACATTTTCAGAAATGTATTGAAAAAATAAGAACACATGACAAAGCTGTTACTATTGAAATTCTTACTCCCGATTTTCAAAGAAAAAGTAATGCTTTAAATATTTTGTTATCATCTCCCCCAGATGTATATAATCATAACTTAGAGACAATTCCTAGATTATATAAAGAAATTAGAAAAGGGGCTAGCTATTATCATAGTTTAAATTTATTAAAAAATGTTAAGTCAATAAATTCAAAAGTATGGACTAAATCTGGACTTATGGTAGGTTTGGGCGAAGAAATAGAAGAAGTAATAGATGTTATGAAGGATATGAGAAAAAATAGTATAGATTTTATTACGATAGGACAATATTTGCAGCCTAGTTTGGGACATCAAAAACTACAAAGATATTATACACTTGATGAATTTAAATTTCTTGAACTTCAAGCATGGAAGTTAGGTTTTTCTATGGTTTCATGTTCACCTTTAACAAGATCTTCTTATCACGCTGATGAGGATTTTATTAAATTAAATTCTACTCGTGCATAAATATACAAATACTTCTCAATTAGCTTTTTCAGCAAAAGAACTATATAAAATTGTAATAGATGTCGAGTCATATCCTATTTTTTTACCTTGGTGTATATCTGCTAAAGTTATTAATAAAAAAAGTACAAATAGCTTTGACGCATCTTTAAAAGTTGGGTATAAGGCTATAGATGAAGAATATACTAGCAGAGTGATAGGTACAGAGTATAAAGAGATAAAGAGTTCAGCTATAAATGGGCCTTTTAATTATTTAGATAGTATATGGACATTTAAAAGCCTAGATAATGATTATTGTGAAGTAAAATTTAATATAGAATATGAGTTTAAATCTTTTTTTTTAGATAAAATAATGGGTGGTCTTTTCAAGAAAGCTACTATCAAAATGCTAGATGCTTTTGAAAAAAGAGCTAATGAATTAAATAACAGAATTTAAAAAGTTATATAATTGATTAATAGTAAATAAAGAAGCATTTTTTCTAATAATATTTCTTGATCCTTTATAATTTTTTTTAACAACTATAGTTTTTTTATTTTTTTTTAAAAAAAATGAGTGATAAACTAGGCCTACTGGTTTTAGAGTAGTACCGCCATTAGGTCCAGCTATGCCAGTAATACCAACACAGATATCAGAATTTGTTAACTTAAAAAGACCCTTTACCATATAGCTTGCTGTTTTATTGCTTACCGCACCATAATTATCAATGATATTTTTTGGAACATTTAATAGCTTAATTTTTGAGTTATTAGAATATGTTACTAAACCAATTTCTAATACTTTTGAAGCACCATTTATTGCTACTAAATTCGAAGCTATCATTCCTCCAGTACAAGACTCTGATATGCTTAATGTTATATTTTTATTTGAACATAATGTAATAAGCTTTTTACTAAAATTTTTCATATAAGTGATAATACATTATTAAAATAATAGCTGCCTGTAATCCTGCAATTATATCATCAAATATAACACCAAAATAATTTGAGAATTTTCTATCTATTACATTAGCAGGAAATATTTTTATTATATCAAAAAATCTAAATAATAAAAATGAAAATAAAATACTAGATATATTGAAATTTATAAATAGTAGAGGTATTAGTTGTCCTATAAATTCATCTATGATAATTTCTGATCTATCTTTTTTACCAGTTACTTTTTGATATTCGTACACATAGTACATTGAAAATATGATAGATATTATAATAAATATTATTAAGGCTTTTTTTGAAAAAAAATATAAGAAAAAACAACCAAATACTAAGCCTACAAATGAACCAAATGTCCCAGGCATAAATTTAATATAACCAAGGTTAAATATAGTACTAATATTTTTTGCAATTGTAAAATTATTCATTGTTTTTTAAAACTTTAATAGTTACATTGCACATACAAGCTAGACCTTCTTTTCTACCTGTAAAACCTAGATTTTCTGTAGTAGTTGCTTTTATAGATATATCATTTATATTTACTTTTAATATATCTGAAATTATAGATATCATTTTTTTTGTGTATTTAGATATTTTTGGTTTTTCTCCTATTAAAGTACAATCTATATGTGTTATTTCAGCTTTTTTTTCTTTTATTAATTTATAGATTTTTTTTAATAATATAAGAGAGCTAATATTTTTAAATTTTTTATTGCTATCTGGAAAGTGCTTGCCTATATCTCCTAAAGACAAAGCTCCTAATATTGCATCAATAATAGCATGTATGCCAACATCAGCGTCAGAGTTGCCTAAAAGACTTTTATTATTAGGAATTTTTAACCCAAATAATGTTATATTTTTGCCTTTAACTAGTTTATGTACGTCAAAACCAGTTCCTACTTTATAAACAAAGTTATTTTCAAATTTTTTTTTCATTTCTAACCATTGGTTTAACGTAGTTATCTTAATATTATTTTCTTCACCAGCAATAGTAAAAATTTTATTATTGTTAGTATGGTATATTTGAGAGTCATCGGTAAAAGCACTTAAATTTTTTATATTTTTATCATAAGACTTTAATAATTTAGAAAAGTAAAATATTTGAGGGGTCTGAACAATATAGATATTTTCTCTATTAATATTGGAAATAACTTTATTATATCTACACATTTTCAGACTATCATTTACTTTTAGAACAGGAATAACTGCTTCTTTTTTATTAATTATATATTTGCAAAGTTTTTCTATAAGTGTATTTGTTACAAAAGGTCTAGCTGCATCGTGGATCATAATATAATGATATTTTTTATATTTTAAATATTTTAATGCATTATATGAGGATTTTTGTCTAGTATTACCTCCCTCTATAAAATCAATATTTTTATATTTATCAATAAGTCCTTGGTAATATTTCTTGTGTTTAAAATTTACGACTACAATTATCTTACTTACCCAATTTATTTTTGTATGCTTGATAATATTAATTTCTAGCAACGACTTACTGTTTATAGTGAAATACTGTTTAGGTAATCGTTTATTTGCTCTTACACCTAATCCAGATGCTAAAATTACACATACTAACCTTTTATTTTTTTCTATTTGCATATATATTAATAAATTACGTTACTAAAATGACAGAAAAAAAAGAATTATATCAATTCATATCTTTATTACCTATGCCAACCGTAATTATAGATTATCGCGGCATTATAATAGAAGCAAATAATATTTTTAAAGAAAAATTTAATTTTAATAAAATATCAAAGAAAAATAAAATAAAATTACAGACCTTTTTTAATTTTGATATTACTAATATTCTTAAAAGGTTATCAATTTCAGAGTCTTCTGTATCTACTTATGATTATAAATTTACTGATTTAGATGAAAATGAAATTACTGTAGATTTACACTTTAATAGTTTTCAAAATAAAAAAATTTTGATGATATTACATGAAAAAGATAATTTTAAAACTTATTTAACTCAAGTTAGTAAGACTTTTGGTGATATGTTTATGAATAGTTTTTCTAATAGTCTTGGAAGAAATATAAGTAGTCCTATAACTAATATTTTAGCTGCGACTAGTTTGTACACTTCAAATGATAAAAATAATACTAATGATAAAATATTAAGTATTATTAAAGAAGAGAGCAGCAAAATTAAAAGCTATATTAATAAAATAAATCAATCATCTATAAATATTACATTAGATATTGAGAAAGCAAATATTCATAAATGTCTTTATAGGTCATTAGATAATCTTAGTGATAAGTATACGCAACAAATTAATATTAAGAAAAGTTTTGACCCTTCTATACCAGAAGTTTATTTTAACAATGATAAATTAATCAAATGCTTTGAAAATATACTTATTAACTCTTTTGAAAATAAAATGGTTAACAATGTAAGTATTATAACTAAAATAAATCATAGTATTTTTATAAGGTCTGAAGAATTGCAGAAAGTATTAAAATTACCTATTCATATAAAATTTATTGATGACGGGCCAGAAATTAATGAGGACTTAGAAAGGTTTATGTTTTACCCTTTTGTTACTAATAAGAATTATTCAGAAGGCCTCGGTTTAACTTTTGTTAATCTAGTAGTTTCAAAATACGGGGGATATTTGAAATACGAAAGAGAACAAGACAAATCAAGCTTTAATATTTATTTGCCATTAATAAAAAATAGGAGATCTGTTAATTAATATTCTTTTGTCAAATAAAAATGATAATTTTTTATATTTATTTAAAAATTATTTTTTATCCAGTGCATATAACATCTATTTATGTAATGACATTTTAGTTGTTAAAAAAATAATAAAAGATAAAGATATTAACATACTTGTAATTGATGAAAGCATAATATTAGACAATAATTTAAGTTTTTTTTCTGAATTGAACGCTCTTAAGAGAAGCTTATCTATTATATATTTAATAAGTAATAATTTTTTTAATTTAGATGTGAACTTTTATAAATTCTTAAGAATAGAGATAATAAAAAAACCACTATTATTAGATGATATTAAACTCAGGATTAATAAATTATCTAAATATGAAGAGATAAGCACATCAAAAGATTATATAGTAAATATTCCCAATATAGAAAAAACTGAAAAAACTAAATATATATTTGATGCAATTATTAAAGTTATTAAAAATGATTTAAACGTTCTTATATCTGGTGAACATGGTACTGGAAAAAATCAAATTGCTTTTACCATAAACAATTTAGTAGCAAATAAAAAATTACTGGAAATATCGTATGATGACTATAAAAATAAAAATTTTGTAAATTTATTAAAAAAAAAAATTTCAATAGACGATTTTTTAAAAAAAAAGAAAATCTTTAAAGAAGATTTATCAAACTTTATACTATTATCTAATATTGATACTATAGACTTAAATACGCAAACACTGTTATATCATGAATTAAAATTTAAAAATAAAAATTCTCAAAATTTATTTAAAAATAAAAGAATAATAGCAACTACATCAATTAATATAAAGAATAGCCTAAGAAATAATAATTTTTCTAACGAATTATTTTATCAATTAGATATGTATAATATATTTACATTACCTTTAAGGGATAGACCAGATGATATTCCGAGTCTTACTAAAAGTTTATTAATAGAGTATAATCAAAAATATAATACAGCAAAAGATATTATAGCAGATGCTTTAGTAGAAATTAGCAAATATGCCTGGCCAGGAAATACTACTCAACTTAAAAATTTTATAAACAGATGCTTGAAAGTATCTAATAAAAATATTATTGATAAAGAATTTATAATAGCGGAAATTAATAATGAGTTTACATATTATGAAAAAAATTATTTAGAAAATTGGAAAGAAAATTTTAGAGATATAATTTCTAAAAACATAAGAGGTTATTTAAATAATAGTAAAAAAATTGATGTAGGTATATATTATAAATTATTAAAGGAATTTGAAAAGCCATTATTAATAGAAATATTAAAATTTACCAACTACAATCAGCTATTATCCTCAGAGATTTTAGGTATAAATAGAAATACTCTTAGAAAAAAAATGGAAGATTATAATATACAAGTTATTAAGAAAACTTCTTTATGAACTATGAAAGCGAATATTAATAAATATTTAATTAAAACTATTAAAAAATATTATTTAAGAAAATATATAATAATTTTTGTAGGTGTATTTTCGTTTATAACTGCCATAGGAACTTTATATTCTATCTACAATTCTGGAGATAGTAATCCTAAACTAGTTTGGACTTTTCTAATTTTAGGCTTGATCTCTTTCTCGATATTATTTTTTTCAATTATTAATGAAATAATAAAATTATTAAAAAATATTAAAAATAATACAGCGGGCTCTATATTACAGAAAAGAATAGTAGGTGTTTTTGCCACAATAGCTATTATACCTGTTTTAATAGTAGCTATATTCGCAGTTATTTTTTTTGAAAAGGGTATACAAGGTTGGTTTAGTAAAAGAGTTGCAACAGCCTTAGAAAAGTCCTCTGCAATAGCTGAAAATTATACAAAGGAAACAAAAAAGAGAATAGAAGGAGACGTCTTATTCATATCGTTAAGGCTTTCACAGATAAATGAAATTAATTATAAAAACAAAACAAATATTGATTACTTGCTGAATACACTCTCATTAGATAGAGCTGCTAACGAATTAGCAATTATATCATCTAATGGTAATACTCTTTTTGCATCAAAAAATAGTTATTTTCTACCTAGTAATATATCGCCTGCCGAAATATTTTCTCAGAGACAAGATATAAATTCTCCTATTGTTTATTTAGAAACAGATAATAACAGAATTAATGTTATAACTCCAATAATTGGTCACATAGGACTATATCTGTATTTTAGTAGATATTTAGATCCCGTGATAATTTATAACTTAAAAAGTGTTCAGCAAGCAGTTAATGATTATAATCAGGCTAAAAAACAAAGCACAGGTAGCGGTATCACCTTTACTATGGTTTTTATATTAGTAGCTATAATATTATTACTTTTAGCAGTATGGTTAGGTATAAACTTTGCTAATTCAATAACAAAACCGATATCTATTCTTATAGGAGCTTCAGAAAGAGTGAGCAAGGGAAATCTTAATTTTAAAATAGATATTAATATTGATAAAAATAACGAAATTTATAAATTAATATTAAGTTTTAATAAAATGATAAAGCAACTTCATGATCAAAGAAAAGATTTAGTCATGGCAAATGAGCAAATAGATGACAGAAGACGTTTTACTGAATCTATTTTAACTGGAGTTAAATCTGGAGTTTTAGGGGTTTCGAAAGACGATAAAATCTTCCTAGTAAATAAATCTGCTCTTGAATTATTAAAAACAGACGCAAGTAAACTTATAGATATAAGAATTTACGATGTTTTTCCAGAACTAAAAAACTTTATAAATACTATAAAAGAAACCAATTTTCAGTATAAAGAAAAGCAAATTAGTCATGTTATAAAAGGAAAAAAATATATATTCATAATAGGAATTTCTTTTGAAAATTATAGAAATTTAAATAGTGGCTATGTTATTACTATTGAAAATATAACAGAGTTAATAAAAATTCAAAGATCTGCTGCTTGGTCAGATATTGCAAGAAGAATAGCTCATGAAATAAAAAACCCATTAACTCCAATACAACTCTCAGCTGACAGACTTAAACATAAATATCTTAAAAACATTAAACAAGATAGAGATATTTTTATTAATTGCATAGATACTATTATAAGACAAGTATCAACAATGCACAGAATGGTGAATGACTTTTCAACCTTTGCAGAGATGCCGAGACCAATTTTTCAAATGATAAATATAAATGAAATTATTATCGGTTGCATAAGTATGACAAAGCTTGCAAATAAAGAAATAACTATAACAAGTAACTTAACGAAAATTAAAACTATTAAATTAAAAGCAGATCCTAATTTAATTAATCAAGCATATAATAACTTAATTAAAAATTCTTTAAATTCAATTAATGAAAAATTGAACGCTAAAACTGAAAAACAAGATTATAAGGGAAAAATTAGTATTGATATTTTTAACAAAAATAACTTTTGTATGCTGGTTATTAAAGATAATGGAATAGGTTTACCGGATGATAAAGAATATTTAACAGAGCCATATATATCAAGGTCTGTAAAGGGTTCGGGCCTAGGTCTAGCTGTAGTTAAGAAAATTATGCAAGATCATAATGGACATATAGAATTAGAAAATAATAAAAATAAAAACGGAGCAATAATAAGCTTATTGTTCCCAATTAACCTTAATTAAAGTAGAATGTTGCTATGAAAAAAGATATTCTGATTATTGACGATGAAGAGGATATAAGACTATTATTATCTGGGATTTTACAAGATGAAGGATATGAAACCAGAGTAGCCTCAGATTTAAACTCTATGAAATTAGAATTAATAAAAAGAACTCCATCTTTAATTCTTCTAGATGTTTGGTTGAATAAAGGATCTGCAGATGGAATAGATATTCTTAAAGTAATAAAAAAAAGCTATAATAATGTACCAGTTATTATGATAAGTGGGCATGGAACAATAGATATGGCTATTAAGGCTATAAAAATAGGAGCATTTGACTTTATTGAAAAACCATTTGATACAAATATACTTTTATTATGTATTAAAAGAGCTATAGAAATCGCTGAAATTAAGAGACAAAATAAAGAACTTATATCAAAGAATAATTTTTGTCATAATTATATAGGAAAATCCCAGACTTCTATTGCAATTAGGTCTACTGTAGAAAAAGTTTCAACTACACAAAGTAGAATATTAATAAGCGGTCCATCTGGATCTGGAAAAAGATATTTAGCTCAGTTAATACATTATAAATCTACTAGAAATAATGCACCTTTTTTGGTTGCAAATACTAAAAGATTAAATACTGAGGAACTTGAAACTTATTTGTTTGGTGTTGAAGACAAAGAAGGTGTGGTTACTAAAATAGGATTAATTGAACAATCGCATAAAGGTACTCTATATATAGATGAAATTTGTAATTTGAAGGATAATTTACAAGCTAGACTTATTAAGTTACTAACAGAAAAAACTATACTACGAGTATATGGAAAATATAATATTGAAATTGATGTTAGAATATTAGTAGGAACATCAAAAAATATTTTAAATGAGATTAATAATAAAAATTTTAGAGAAGATTTATATTATAGACTAAACGTTGTACCAATAAAAATCCCTTCTCTAAACGAACGTATTGACGATATTCCTGAGTTTATTGATTACTTTTTAAAAATTTGTAGTGAAAATCTTGGTATGGCTAATATTAAACTTTCAAAAGATGCTTATAATTACTTACAATCCAGGATTTGGAACGGGAATTTAAGAGAACTTAAAAATGTGATTGAAAAAATACTTATATTATCAAACAAAACAAAAGATGGCCTTATAAATTTAGAAGATATGAATCTTGATCAAAACCAAAACAATAATGAATTTGAGATATTTGTACAAAAAAAAATGCTTAGTTTATCTCTTAAAAAAGCTAGAGAATATTTTGAAAGAGAATATATTAAAATTCAAATGCATAGATTTAATAACAATGTATCTAGAACTGCTAATTTTATTGGTATGGAGAGATCAGCATTACATAGAAAATTAAAAAACTTAAAACTTAATTAGAAAATATTATGAAAATTATTATTTGTGGCGCAGGTGAAGTAGGATTTAGTTTAGCAAAATATTTAGCATCTGAAGATATGCAAGTAACAGTTATAGATGAAAGTTCTGACAGACTTCAAAAAGTTGCTGCTTCTATAGATGTTAGATCAATAATTGGTAAATCATATAATCCAAATATATTGTTGGAAGCTGGTGCAGAAAATGCTGATTTGCTTATTTCTGTATCAGAAAACGATGAAAGTAATATAATTTCCTGTGAAATAGCAAAGGTTTTATTTAATCTACCAAATACTATAGCAAGAATTAGAGAAAAAGATCTATTAGAAAGCAAATGGTTAGACTTATTCTCTGCAAAGGGTTTAAAAGTAGATAATGTTATTTCACCAGAGAACGAAGTAGCAAATATGTTAGCAAGATTGGTCGCAGTATCAGGAGCACATGATTTAATTTCCTTTGCTGATGATAAAATAAGATTAATAGGTCTAAAACTTGACGATGATTGTCCAGTACTTGAAACTCCCCTAAAGCAATTAACTGAACTTTTTCCTGACCTTAATACAAAAATAGTTTTAATGAATAGAGATGAAAAAGTTTTTATACCAGATAATATGGAACAACTTCAAGCAAATGATGATATATATATGATAGCAGACAGTAATAATACAAAACGTATTTTATCAGTATTTGGAAAAAAGTTAATAGATTCAAGAAAAATTATAATTATAGGCGCTGGTATTATAGCTATAAATATTGCTAAAATTTTAGAAATTAACGAACCAGATGCTTCAGTTACTATTATAGAAAGCAATAAAAACCAAGCAGAAAAAGCAGCTATGAAATTAGAAAAAGCTAATGTGCTTTTAGGAGATGCAGTAGAAAATGATATAATGAACGAAGCAGGCATATCTGAAGCTGATATAGTTTTTTCAGTTACAAACAGTGATGAAATTAATACCTTAGTTTCTATTTTGTCTAAAAAAGCTGGTGCAAAAAATTGTTATGCTTTATTAAACGGGGATAAATATCAGCCAGTAATACCATACCTTGATATAGATGGTATCATATCACCTAGAGAGTTAACTGTTTCTAGGGTATTAAAACATATTAGAAAAGCAATCGTCTCAGACGTACATGAAATAAGAAATGGGTCTGCTGAAATTATTGAATTTGAAGTAAAAAATGGATCAACTTTAATAGGCATAGAATTACGTAATTCAAAACTGCCTGAAGATACTTTTATAGGAGCTATAGTAAGAGATAACATAGTTATTTCACCAAAAGGAAACACAATAATAGAATTAGGAGACAAAATAGTGATGTGTTTACTTCACGATGCTATTCAAAGAGTAGAAGACTTTTTATCTGAAGATAGTCAATTAATATAATGCTTGTAAATAATATTTATTTTGGCTTTCAGAGTATATTTATATCATTTGGATTATTATCCTTAATATCTATATTTATATCTTTTTTTTTAAATTTAGGTTATGAGACTATATTATTTATAACTTGTTCATTAAATATCCTAATTATTTATCTTATTAATTTTTTTAAGAAAAAAAAAGATATTACTAATAAAAATTTTATTTTTATAAGCTTGATAATATGGCTTATAATAATTTTAATTAGTGTTACTCCACTATTTGAGTTATTAAAAGATAAAACACTTAATGAAAAAATTTTTTTTGCAACGAGTTTAGTTACTACCACTGGTTTAAATATACTCGATAATAATTATAGTGATAATATCATTCTAGCCATTTGGATATCTAACATACAAATTATTGGTGCTTTATACACTATTTTTATTACTTTATTATATTACACTTTATACATTAAAAAAAATAACAACAAACTTTTAATAGTTAATAAACAAACTATTCTTATTATAAACTTTCTATTTATATCTTTTTTGATAACATTTACGATTATATTGCAATCTTATGATTTTAATTTAGTTGATAGTTTTAGTTTAGCTTCAGCAATTTTATCTAGTGGCGGAATTACTGCAAGTGAATCAGTATTTTTAAAATATAACATTAATCACTTTATAGTTACTTTATTAATGATTATTAGCTTATTAATTTTGCCTATTTACTTTTATATTATTAATAAAAAAAACCTTAAATATGAATATAAAAAAATTAAAAATTTATCATTCCGTTTCTTTTTATTTATTATTCTTATGATAAGTTTTATCACTTTTACTGGACATTTAAGTTATTCAGAAAATTTATTTTTGGCAGCATCATTTATAACTACAACTGGTATACTGCCTTATGAATTGGAAAATAACTATTCATTACTAGAATATAATAAGTTTTTTTTTCTTTTTTTATTTTTTTCTATAATCGGTACTTTTTCAGGTACCACAAATGGTGGAATTAAAATTAATAAAGTAGGTTTATTATTAATAAATATAAAAGAAGAGTTTAATAATTTTCTTTTTCAATATAACGTTAAAGGCATAGAAATAATTAAAAAAGGTACAACTCAGAAAGAGCTAGATAGTTTTTATGCTGCTACAGGCTTTGGTGTTTTTTTACTTTTAATAAGTATTTTGATTTTAAATATAAGTGATTTAGATCTTAAAAGTTCATTAGTTTATGCAGTTTCAGCTTTATCTAATACTGGTGAAGGTTTAATACTAATAAGTAGTATTAAAGAAAAAGTTAGCCCTAGTTATTATATTATTTTAAATATACTAATGATATGTGGTAGATTTGAAAGTATAGGCTATTTATTATTATTTAACAAAGTATTTAAAAATTGAGGATATGACAAATTTTAATTATGTAAATGGTGAATATTTACCAGACAATGTTGCACAAATTTCAATTAATGATAGATCTTTTCATTTTGCAGATGCAGTTTATGAGGTAGTTGCTGTTTATAACAACAAACTACTCTTTTGGAATGAACATGTTGATAGATTAAAACTTTCACTAAAGCATTTAAATATGGTTTATAAAAAAAGTTTTGATGTACTAAAAATAAAATGTAAAGAATTAATACAAAGAAATGATTTAAATGAAGGTTTGATTTATATTCATATATCAAGAGGCATATCAAAAAGAAATCATAATTGGAATTTAAATATAACACCTTCTTTAGTAATTTCTTCTATTAGAAAAAAAGTATTTGATATTAGCCAAAAGCATATTTCTTTAATATTTGAAAAAGATATCAGATGGAAAAAATGTTATATTAAATCAGTTTCATTACTACCAAATGTTTTATTAAAACAAAAAGCTTTTTTAAATAAAGCACAAGAATGCATATTATTGGATAAAAATGGATATATTACCGAAGCTACCACATCAAATATTTGGATACTAATAAAAAATAATTTAGTTACGACACCATTGACTAGCAACATCTTAGCAGGTGTTACAAGAAAAAAAATTTTAGAAATAGCAACTAATTTAAAAATTAAAACTGTAGAAAAAAAATTTAAAATAAAAGATTTATACAATGCTGATGCCACTTTTATTACAAATAGTTCATCAATTATACAAGAAGCTAATAGATTGGGAAATAAAAAACTGAATATAGATAAAAGTGGAATGTTGAACAAATTAAAAGATAAAATGCTATATATTATACAAAATGATAAATAAAAAAAAAACTGTATTAGTACAAGATATATTTTTAGAAGACACTATTAAATCTAATAAAACTATAGAAATAAATTTAGTTAATGGACTAATAATTAAATGCAGAGTTATTAATTGTGATAATTTTTCTATTTTAGTAATTATAAATAGTAAAAAAGCCTTAATTTACAAGCATTCCATAGCATATATAAAATAAATTCTATTTAGCACTTGAATTTGTTTAAAGAATATACAAAATATATATTAATAAGCACTCTATAATCAAGAGTGCCTATTTTATTAATTATTACAAAGGATATAAATATGAATTTTCGACCATTACATGACAGGGTCATGGTTAAAAGAGAAGATGAAGAAGATATCACTAAAGGTGGTATCATTATTCCTGACACTGCTAAAGAAAAACCAATGCATGCTAAAATAGTAGCGGTTGGTTCAGGCCATAGAGCAGATGATGGAACTATTACTCCATTAGATGTAAAAAAAGGAGATAAAGTACTCATTGGTAAGTGGTCTGGTACAGAGGTAACTATAGATAATGTTGACTATGTAATAGTAAAAGAGTCTGACATTATGGGTATAGTTGGTAAATAATTTTTAATATAATTAAAGGAATATAATATGTCTGCAAAAGAAGTAAAATTTTCATCTGACGCTAGAGAGCGTATGCTAAGAGGTGTTGATATTTTAGCTAACGCTGTAAAAGTTACATTAGGGCCAAAGGGAAGAAATGTTGTTATTGATAAATCATTTGGTGCTCCTAGAACCACTAAAGACGGAGTAACAGTAGCTAAAGAAATAGAATTAAAAGATAAATTTGAAAATATGGGCGCTCAAATGGTTAGAGAAGTAGCTAGTAAAACAAATGATATTGCTGGAGATGGAACTACAACTGCAACAGTTTTAGCACAATCAATCGTTAGAGAAGGTCATAAGGCAGTAGCTGCTGGTATGAATCCCATGGATGTTAAAAGAGGAGTTGATATGGCAACTCAAGCTGTAGTAGCTGAACTTAATAAAATGAGTAAGAAAGTGAATGATCAGTCCGAAGTAGCTCAAGTAGGTACTATTTCTGCTAATGGTGAATCTGAAATAGGAGAACTTATTGCAAATGCTATGGATAAAGTGGGTAAGGAAGGAGTTATTACAGTTGAAGAAGCAAAATCTTTAGAAACAACTCTAGATGTAGTAGAGGGTATGCAATTTGATAGAGGCTATTTGTCTCCTTATTTTGTTACTAATGCTGAGAAAATGATAGCTGAAATGGAAGATCCTTACATTTTAATACATGAGCAAAAACTAACTTCTCTTCAGCCTATGCTTCCTATTTTAGAAAAAGTAGTTCAGTCAGGAAAACCATTATTAATACTAGCTGAAGATATAGAAGGCGAAGCATTAGCCACATTAGTGGTAAATAGGCTCAGAGGTGGTTTGAAAGTTGCCGCTTGTAAGGCGCCTGGCTTTGGAGATAGAAGAAAGGCTATGTTAGCTGATATTGCAACTCTTACTGGTGGGCAAGTAATAAGTGAAGAGTTAGGTATTAAGTTAGAAGCAATTGAGCTTAAAATGCTTGGTACTGCTAAGAAAGTTATTTTAACTAAAGAAGAGACTACTATTGTTGAAGGAGCTGGAAAGAAAAAAGATATTGAAGGTAGATGTAATCAAATAAGAGCGCAAATAGATGAAGCTACTTCTGATTATGATAAAGAAAAACTTCAGGAAAGGCTTGCTAAATTAGCAGGTGGTGTTGCAGTGTTAAATGTTGGCGGTGCTACTGAAATTGAAGTTAAAGAAAGAAAAGATAGAGTCGAAGATGCTATGAATTCTACAAGAGCTGCTGTTGAAGAGGGTATTGTACCTGGTGGAGGAGTAGCGTTGCTTACTTCTGTAAGAGCTTTAAATTCCATTACTCCTGCTAATAATGATCAAAAAGTTGGAATAGAAATTGTAAAAAAAGCCTTAGAAGCACCAATTAGACAAATAGCTTCAAACGCTGGTTATGATGCTTCAATTGTTGTTGGTAAAATAAGAGACGCTAAGAGTAAAACTCATGGATTTGATGCTCAAACAGGTAAGTTTGTTGATATGGTATCTAAGGGTATAATCGATCCGACTAAAGTTGTTAGAACTGCTTTACAAGATGCAACATCAGTAGCTGGTTTATTAATTACTACTGAAGCTATGATAGCTGATATGCCTGAGAAGAAAGAAAGTCCTGCAATGCCTGATATGGGAGGCATGGGAGGCATGGGTGGTATGGATCCTATGGGCGGCATGGGCGGTATGGGTGGAATGGGCATGTAATACCCTTATCGTACATAAAAAATTAAAAAACCCCAGATTTGATCTGGGGTTTTTTTATCTATTTTAAAATAAAAGTAATGAATAATTTGAAAAGCATATAATTCAAAATCTATTCAATCAGTGCATGAGAATAAAATTTCATATACAAGATAAAATATTAATCAAATTTATTAATCCCAACTAATTTTAGGTGGCTTTTTTTTTTAAATAAATTATATATTTAGTAGTGTTTACAACAAAAAATATAAAAGTAATAGACTTTTTAAAACAAAGAAGGTCTACTGTGGCTAAAAAAATGTCAGTAGGTAGAGTATTAAAAAAAGATCTAAATACAATATTAGAAATTGGCACGAGAGTTCCAGATCACGGAGCTTTAAAACCATGGAAAATTAAAATTGTTCAAGGTAAAACTAGAAAATATTTAGATGAAGAAATTATATTAAAAGAGTTTAAAAGAAATAATAAAGAGGCTACTACAAAAGCTGTTTCTTTAGAAAGTTTTAGATTTCAAAGAGCACATACTATACTTGTAGTATTTTCAAATCCAGTAATTCATAAAAAAATTCCAGAATGGGAACAAAACCTATCAGCAGGTGCTGTTTGTGTTAACTTGCTATATGCATCCCAAGGCCTTGGTTATGCTGCCCAATGGTTAACAGAATGGTATGCTTATAATAATAAATTAATAAAAGTTTTAGGAGGTAATCCTAATAAAAATAAGATAGCGGGTTTTATTTACATAGGAAAGAAAACTACTAAGCTAAAGGAAAGAACTAGACCTAATATAAATGAAGTAGTAGATTATATTTAAGTAAAGCAAAATTTAATTATGAGAGTTAACAAAACAAATAATACAGTTATTCTAGCTTTGAAAGTTATATGTTATAGAGTAAAAGTTAATAAAGATGAAAAAGGGTCTTCATATTTGAGAGAAGAACATAATTTAAATTAGGAATATTAAATATATGAAAATTTCTTTTATTGGTTTAGGTGTTATGGGATTTCCAATGGCTGGTCATTTAATTAGTAAAAACAATAACTTAGATATAAAAGTTTATAACAGAAGTATTGAAAAATCGGAAAGGTGGACAGCAAAATTTGATGGTTTATTATGTACTACACCCGCAGATGCAGCAAAAGATTGTGATATTGTTTTTATGTGCGTTGGTAATGATTCTGATGTAGACAGTGTAGTAAGAGGAAAAAATGGTATTATGTCATCAATACCAGAAAACTCAATTATAGTAGATCACACTACAGCATCTGCTAAAATAGCTAAAGAATTATATAATTACTGCAAATCATCTAAAAATGTAAGTTTTATTGATGCACCTGTATCTGGTGGGCAAGCTGGTGCAGAAAATGGACATTTAACCATTATGGTAGGAGGGGATGAAGAGTCATATTTACAAATTAAGCCTCTCTTTAAAAGTTATGCTAAAAATTCTACTTTAATAGGAGAATCTGGCTCTGGACAATTAGCCAAAATGGTTAATCAAATTTGTATAGCTGGATTACTACAGGGGTTATCTGAGGCCATCAATTTTGGTCAAAAAGCTAATTTAGATATGGATAAGGTTATTGATGTTATTAAAGATGGAGCAGCATCTTCATGGCAAATGCAAAATAGAAATAAAACTATGGCTGAAAATAAATTTGATTTTGGTTTTGCTGTAGAATGGATGAGAAAAGATCTTAAGATATGTTTAGAACAAGCTGATGAAATAGGGGCTAGATTACCAATAACAGCTATAATAGACCAATTTTATTCTAATATACTTGAAATTGGAGGTAAAAGGTGGGATACTTCTTCATTAATTAAACTATTAAGATAATTACAGAGTTTTTTTTGCTATTTTCCATAATTCTTCTTTTATTTTAGAAGAGCAAGTTGCTAAATCTATATTTTTAGATTTTGCGATATCTAATAACTTTTTATATCTTTCTTCAAATTTAGTGTTAGCATTATTTAAAATCTGCTCAAAATTAAATTTTTTAATGTTTGCATAACAATGTAAAGTAAATAATAAATCTCCTATTTCTTCTTTTATATTACTTTCATCATTTTTTTTAATGGCTTTTTTTAGTTCTGTAAACTCTTCTTCAATCTTATTAAAGCAACTGTTGCTATTAGGCCATGTAAATCCTTTATTATTTGCTTCTTTTATAAGTTGCTCGGTTACAGATGTATTACTATACTTTTCTGTGCTGTCATAAAATAAAGTAAGTATTTGATAAAGTATTTCTAAAACATCTTCTTTTTCTAGTTTGATATCTTTTATTAGTGTTTTGTATTCGTTAAGATTCAAAAACTCTTTATTTATATAATCTAGTAGTACTTTTTTATCTTGTTTGCTTACTATATCTTTAGTTTTTTTTAAATCAACATTAGTAAGTAAGCTTATTAAACTATTAATTAAGTTATTATTATTAGTTCGCATAACATATATTATGTTAATTTTATTTTTAATCCGTCATAACCAGGAAAAACATTACTCGGACAAAGTTTTTTGAGTTTATCATAATCTAACCAGGCACCTAAATGAGTTAATATAGCTTTTTTAGGTTTATACCTTTTAATCCATGCTAAAGTTTGTTCTAAATGAGAATGGCTATAATGAGGTTCGTAACGTACACAATCAACTATCCATAAATCTAAATTTTGTAAATATTCTTCGGAAGATTTAGGAAATTCCTTTACATCAGTTGAATATGCAAAATTATTAATTCTATATCCGTATGTTATTTCGCTACCATGAATTTGATTAAAAGCACTAGCAGTTGTACCTAATAATTTAAATTCTCCTTCTTTAATAACATTTATATTTAAAGGCGGCTGAAAATAGTTATTTGTTTTACTAAAAACATAATCAAACCTTTTTTTTAATGAGTTTATTGTATCTTTTGATCCATATACTGGTAATTCCTCTTTTTTAGTCCATAAGAATTGTCTTAAATCATCAATTCCATTTGCATGATCTGCATGAGCATGTGTCCATAGAACAGCATCTATTGATTTAAGTTTATTATTTATAGCCTGAACTCTTAAATCAGGAGAAGTATCGATTAATATATTTTTTTTATTTTTTAGTTCTATTGAAATAGATACTCTTGTTCTATTATTTTTTTTATTTTTAGGATTACAATCTCCCCAGTAATTTCCTATTAAGGGAACACCTCCTGAAGATCCAGATCCTAATACTGTTACTATCAATTAAATTCCGCTCTATTAAATAAATTAAAAAAATTACGAGTAGTTTTTTCATATAATTCAAAACTGTTAATATTCAATAGTTTGGCTAAGTAATCAGCAGTATATGATACATATGAAGGTTGATTTATTTTTCCTCTCATGGGCATCGGAGCTAAGTAAGGAGCATCTGTTTCCACTAAAAGTCTGTTAACAGGTATATTTGATACAGTTTTTCTAATATTTTCAGCATTTTTAAAAGTTATAATACCTGATATAGAAATGTAAAAACCAATTTCTAAAGCAACATCTGCTAGTTCTTTTGAAGCTGTAAAGCAATGAATTAAACCTCTAAATTTACCTTTATAATATTCTTCTTTAAGTATCTTAATAGTATCAGCATCTGCGTTTCTGGTATGAACTATGATAGGTATATCATAATCTCTTGCTAGTTTTATATGATATTTAAACGATTTTTTCTGTAAATTTTTTTTAGAATTCTCATAGAAAAAATCTAAACCAGTTTCACCTATACCAATAAATTTTTTATTTTTTATATTATCCTGTATTAAATGGCCTAAATCTTTATATTTATCGTCTACATTACTAGGATGAACACCCAAACTATACCAAATATTATTATATTTACTAGATATTTTTTTAAGATCATCAGCCTCATCAATTTTTGTAGATATAGTTAACATTCCTTTAATATTATTATTATAGGCTTTATTGATTATGATATCTAAATCATTAGCTAAGTCTTTCATATTAAGATGACAGTGACTATCTATTAGCATAAATTTTACCTTATTATCCTTGGAAATATTACTTTAGGTTGTTTTAATGATAACCCTACTTTTAGATTTTTATTTATAAAATTATAGCTTATTTCATTTTTAATATTTAGTAAATCTAAGATATTTTTTGAAGAAGTTGGAAGAAAAGGTTGATTAAGTATAGCTATTTTATAAACAGTATTTAATAAAATATTTAATACTGTGTTCAGTCTATGAATATTATTTTCTTTGTACAAATTCCAAGGTTGATTTATATCTACATACGAATTTGCTTTTTTTATTATTTTCCAAATTTTTTCTAATACATTGTTTAACTCAAAATTTGTCATCAAAACATTAATCTCTTTAATAGTTTCTTCAGGCAATTTTAAGAGCAGTTGGTCGTTCTCATTTAATTTATTAGCTTTTGGTACAATACCTTCATTATATTTATGAAGCATAGATAATACTCTCTGCACTAAATTACCGTAATCATTTGCTAAATCACTGTTTATTCTAGAAACTAGTAATTCTTCTGAAAAATTACCATCTTCTCCAAATGGTATTTCTCTAAACAAAAAATATTTTATTTGATCTAATCCGTACGTATCTATTAAATAATTAGGATCTATTACATTTCCTAATGATTTTGACATTTTTTCACCATTTATAGTCCACCAACCATGAGCAAATATATTTTTAGGTGGCTTAAGGCCTGATGCCATTAAAAAAGCAGGCCAGTATACTGCATGAAATCTAAGAATATCTTTTCCCACTATATGACTATTAGGAGGCCAAAATTTATTAAAATTATCACTTTTAATACCTCCCAGTGTGCTTATATAATTAAATAACGCATCTAACCATACATATATAACATGTTTAGGGTTATTAGGAACCTTAATACCCCAATTAAAACTAGTTCTTGATATAGATAAATCCTCTAATCCACCTTCCACAAACCTTTTAACTTCATTAAGTCTAGATGTGGGTTTTACAAAATTTTTATTCTTATCATAAAAGTCTAATAATGGTTTTTGCCATTTAGATAACTTAAAAAAATAACTTGGTTCTTTTATTTTTTTTAAAATATCTTTAGAAGGACCTATTTTATTATTTTTTTTATCAGTTAAAATATCATTTTCATTAATAAAACTTTCATCTCTTACAGAATACCATCCTTCATATTCACCTAAATATATTTCCTTATTTTTAATTAGTGTATCCCAGATGTTTAATACTTCTTTTTTATGCCTAGCCTCTGTTGTTCTAATAAAATTATTATTAACTAATTTAAGTTTTTCTGTTAATTCAAAGAACCTTTTTGATACACTGTCTGTAAAATCCTTAGGTGCAATTTTTTTTTCAATTGCTGAATTTTCTACTTTTTGCCCATGCTCATCAGTACCAGTAGAAAAAAAAACTTCAAAATTATTTAATTTTTTAAATCTAGATATTATATCCACAGCCATACTAGTATAAGCATGCCCTAGATGAGGTATATCATTCACATAATATATTGGTGTTGTTATATAATATTTTTTAGTTTTCATTATTAACTTTTATTATTTCATTATATATTTCTATTAATAGTGAAAATAATGTGCTATGTAAATCTGTATTTAGTTTGTTAATATAATCAAATTTATTATTTATAATCATTCTGATATTAAATAAACTTTTAAAGTTTAAATTCTTCGCTAATTTATTTAATGTAATACTCTCTTCTTTAAATAAAAAATCATTTTCTGTTTCTACTTTTATTTTTATAATTTTATTTATTAAGTATGATAACAATTCAAAGTTTATTTTTATTATATCTAATTTATTTTTTGAGTTTAGGTTTTTATTAATAAAATTATTTATATCAGCTTCATTTAATTCATTAGCTTTTATAAATAGATTACATAGTATTTTATACATATTTAAAGCATTATTCTCATAAAGAAAAAATGCGTCCCCTACACTACCATTTGATAATAATGAATATGCCTTAATCAAACCTTCATCTTTACTCTTAAACTTTACTAAAAGTAATTTAGCAATTATATCACTAGGTATTCTTTGAAATCTGAACACTTTGCATCTAGATTTTATTGTAGATGGCATTAAAGTTGTCATATGATTTATAATAAATATAAAGCTGTTTTCAGGAGGTTCTTCAATAATTTTTAATAAAGCATTATGCCCGTAGTTATTCAAATCATTTATAGAGTCTATAATTGCAAATCGTCCATTATCTTTAAATGAGGTCTTGGAAAAAAAAATTTTAAGTTTTCTTATGTCTTCAACTGGAATATTTTTTTTATTAAAATCTTTTTCTAAAATAAATATATCAGGGTGTATAAAGTCATCTTTGGATGGGTTAGAATTTTTAATATTTATGTTAAGTAATTGACTAGTAATTAATTTAGTTATAGAAGCTTTACCAATACCTTTTTGACCTTCAATAATCCATGATCTACTATCTGTGCTGGAATTAAGACTGTCAGTAAGTAATTTTATGTTACTATTATTGCCCACTATAGTAGTAAATATTTTTTCTTCATTAATCATTTAAATTTTTATTTTCTTATATATTAGATCTATAATTTTTTTTGTTATAATTTCTTGATTAAGTGAAGCATCTATTATATTTATCCTACTATTTTTATTAGCTAAATCTAAATAAGTGTTTCTAACTTTTTTAAAATAAAGTAAACTTTTTTTATCATAATGGTTTTTTATATTTCTATTTCTATTTCTAGTAATAGCTATTTTAGGGTCAATATCTAATAGAATTGTTAGATCAGGTAAAAAATTTGCAAATATCAATTTAGATATTTTATTAAAAAAAACTTTTAATTTTTTATTATTATTACATTGATAGGCTATTGTAGAATCAATAAATCTATCTGATATAACAATTTTACCTTTTTTTATTGATGGTAATATAAGTTTTTTATAATGTTCGTATCTGGCTGTGACCAATAATAAAATTTCACTTTCATTTTCCCAATTATTTTTATTAGTATTAAGAATTAATTTTCTTATTACCTCTGCTTCAATGGTTCCTCCTGGTTCTCTAGTAAATATTAAATTATTTTTATATTTTTTTAATAATATATCTTTAATTTTTTTAATTTGAGTTGATTTTCCAGAACCATCAATTCCTTCTATTGATAGAAATATCCCTTTTCTTCTAATCGGCATAACCACCAAATATAAGATAACTAAATGCTGAAGATATTTTTTTAATAATTCCAGCTTTTTTAATACTTTCTTTAGCTACTAAAGGATATTCTATATCTCCTTTAATAGTATCAGATATAATTAGTTTGCCGTAAATATTATCTTTAATAATTGGAGCTACTATGGGGTTGTCATATTTTACTCTTGCTTCATATTTTTTATAATTTTTTTTATCAAGTGTAAATAATACATCTTCAGGTACTATAAGATCAATTATTGCTTTCTTTCCTAACCATACATCAGCTGATATAACATTATCATTTTTAGAAAATAATTTTATATTAGTAAAGTTTCTAAATGCCCAATCAAAAACTTTTATTGTTTCTTCTTTTCTTTCTTTTACGTTATCTAATCCACTTAATATAGCAATTAATCTTCTATTAGATTTTTTTGCTGTAGCTGCAAGTGAAAAACCAGATATTTCAGTATAGCCTGTTTTTAGGCCATCAGAATATTGATATGAATATAATAATGGATTACGATTAAATTGTTTTATACTGTTAAATGTAAATTCTTTGTCTTTGAACATAATAAAAAATTCAGGAAAATCTTTGATAATTCTTTTAGATAATATTGCAAGATCTAACGATGTCATATAGTGATTATCATCAGGCCATCCAGTTGAATTAACAAAATTACTATTTTCTAATCCAATTTCTTTAGCTTTTAAATTCATTAATTCTGCAAATGTATCTTCATCTCCTGATATCCCTTCAGCTATAACAATACAAGCATCATTACCTGATTGCACAATAATACCTTTTAAAAGGTCATTTACTTTAACTTTACTTCCAACCTCCAAAAACATTTTTGATCCGCCTTTTTTCCATGCTTTTTTACTCACATAAAATTCACTTTCTAAATCTATACTACCTTCGCTTAACTCTTCAAATAATATATAAAGGGTCATTAACTTACTCATAGAGGCAGGATAAATTTTTTGATTAGACTTTTTACTATATAAAATATCTCCTGTATTATAGTCCATTACTACAGCATATTTAGCTTTAGTTGAGATTGTTGCTGAATATATTAATTTATTAAATAGAACTAAAAAAATAATTATTAAAACTTTTTTAAATAACTGCACTATCACCTCTTATTTTCTTTATATATTATATTGTAACCAAGACTTTGAAGCTCTGCAGCAGCTTCCTTTGCTTCTGCTTCTTTGTCAAAGGGACCTACAAAAACCTTATAAATAAAACTTTCTGACTTTTCTTTATAATTTTTAATAAATAAATTATCATTAATTATGGTTTTAAGATAGTTCATTAACTCATTAGCATTTTTTATTTCACTGAATGCTCCTACCTGTAATAAAAAACTATTTTTATTTTTATTAATTATTTTCTTATTTTCTATTGAGCTAGCATATTCTGTTAAGTCATATTGATTTAAATATTTTTTTTCTAAAAGATGTGGGCCTGTATCAATTAACTCAACTCTTACTTCAGTAACTCCTTCATCATAAAAGTTCAGTCTTATTGCTGCTTCTTTAGATAAGTCAATAATTCTATCATTAACAAAAGGTCCTCTATCATTTAGCCTTATGTATATAAATCTTTTATTAGATAAATTAGTTACTTTTACAATACTTGGTAAAGGTAACGTTTTATGAGCTCCTGATATTAGGTTTTGATTAAATATTTCTCCGTTAGCTGTCAATTTTTTATCAAATTTAGGGCCATACCAAGAAGCTATTCCTATTTTATCATAATTAGAAATTAATTTAGGTGTATAGGTAATTCCATTTATATTATAAGGGTTTCCAACTTTGTAATGACCTATTTTAATATTAGTTTTATTTTTTTCAGCAAAATCATTGCTTGAGTTACTTTTGTCTAGTATCTTTTTTGTACCTTCAACTAATACTCTAGTGTTACTACATGAAGAAAGAAAGAGAAGATATAATATTACTATTACAAAGCTTTTTATTATATTTATTTTTATCATTTTTCAATTATCCTATTAGCTAAAGCACCTATAACCAGTGCATAGTAATCTGAATTATTATATTTTTTAATTGTTTTAAAGTTTTTAAATTCTATAAAATATCTTTTATATGGATTATTTGTAATAATTTTAAGTTTATAATTATTACCCACTAAACTATTTACTATTTTATTATTTTTAAAATTATTTTGTAAAAATTCTTTTGAATAATTATTTTTTTCAGATAATTTATTTTCTAACTGATTATTTTTTTTAAATAATTCATAACTCCATTTCTCATTTTTTTCCCAGCCATTTAATTTTAAATAATTACCTATTGAAGCAAAAATATCTTGCTTATCTTTCCATAAGTCAATTGTTCCATCCATATTATAATCAATTGCATACCGAAGAAAGCTAGACGGCATAAATTGACTTTGTCCCATTGCCCCTGCCCAAGATCCTTTCATGTTTGTCATATTTATATATTTTTTTTTCAATTATTAATAAAGAATTAAAAAATTCTCTTTTAAAAAATTCTTTTCTATTACTTCCAAAAGCTAAAGTAGCTAAAGAATCAATTACGTTAAAATTCCCTGTATAACTGCCATAATTTGTTTCTATTCCCCAAATTGAAACTATAAGTTCTGAAGGAACAATATATTCCTCTGATATTTTATCCAATATAATTTTATTTTCTAAAAGTAATTTTTTTCCTGTAATAATTCTTTTTTTATTAATATTACGTTCATAGTATTTATTAAAACTTATTTTAAATTCAGGTTGGTTGTTATAATATTTTAGTACTTTTTCGTTAGGTTTTATTAACCCTTTAGTAGACTTTTCAAATGTTATTTCTGATATACCGTTATTTAATGCTTCTTTTTTAATATTTTTTAGCCAAATATTAAAATCATCTGAAGAAAAACTGTTACCATGTAAGAAAAATAAAGATAAACATATAAACTTAATTATAAATCTTTTTATCATTAATTTAAATTTTTATATTCTAAACTATATTTCTTCAAAATATTAAAATCAATTTTATCTAATATTTTTTTATGAGTGCTTTCTAGTAAAATCTTGGGGGCTAAATTAAATTGTAATGCTTCTAACCATCTATCAGCACATAAACACCATCTATCACCTTCTTTTAAACCTTTAAAATTGTATTCTGGTAAAGGCGTGATTAAGTCATTACCTCTTTGTTTAGAAAACTGAAGAAAGTCTTTATCTACTTGTGCACATACTATATGACTTCCAGTATCATTTTTAAAAGTTTTACAGTACCCATCTCTATAAAAGCCAGTAATTGGATCTAATGAACAACAAATAAGCTCAGTACCTAGAGTATTTATAGAATTATTTTCAAAACACATATCTTAAAGATATAATAGTAATAAATTTTTTACTAATGTTTTTTTATTTTTAAACTATATAATTATAATGAACAAAAAAAAATTATATCTACCTTATGAAGCTCTTACAGCCACCAACAAAAGTATAGATTTCAAATTTAGTTTAAATAAAAATACTGAATCTCCAATAAATATAAACGTAATATTAAATTTATTATTAAATGTTCTTAGTAAAGAAATTAAAATATTAAATCCTTCTAACGGAGATATTATACAAGCTTTATGTATGATAATAGTAATCAGAAGCAAAATGATAGATTATAATTTCGAAAAAATAGAAAAAATAGTTAAGGAAACTTTAGATACTGCTTTTAAAGATGGTGGAAATGCAATAGTTAAGCAATCAAAGCATGGTAATACGTAAAAAATATTGAAAAGAAAATGTAAAGCATAATGTCAGAAAAACTGACATTATACTCAAATTTTCTATATTTCTCCAAGTAAGCTAGCGAGTTTTTTCTTTCCTCTTCCTACCATTTTTATACTAGATATAGCATCTTTATTTGAAGTATCTCCCCCAACTACAACAATTCCTATCATACCCATAACTTTATGAGGTGTGCAAACATATAGATAAACCCCTGGTGTATCAAATTTCATTGAAACTTCTTTATTTAACTTTGATTTACCTGGAAAGTTTACTCCCTCAGGACCTCCGAGAAATTCTACATTATGTCCCTTGTCTGTTGGCAACCATTTGATTGTATCACCCACATCGATTTTAGATATATCTTCACTAAAAACCATTTTTTGTCCGTCAGCTCTTTTATTTAACATATCCACTACTATTTCCTTAGAAAAGATAGAGAACGAGTAAAATAATGTAATTATAGTTATTAATATATATTTCATCTTTACCTCTTATTTATCATATTAATATAGCAACAAAATTTATAAAAATAGCTTATATAAAGTATAGGGGTTTACAATAGCTATTTATAAACTTTTCTCTTTTAAACGCATTTCGTGCAATATAGGCTCTGTATAGCCAGATGGTTGTTCATGCCCTTCTAATACTAATCTACATGCAGCTTTAAATGCATTAGTGTCATAATTACTCGACATAGACTTATAATTTGGGTCATTTGAGTTTTGTTTATCAACTTTAATAGCCATTTCTTGCATAATTTTAATTAATTCTTCCTTTGAAATAATTTGATGTTTAAGCCAGTTAGATAATATTTGAGACGATATTCTACAGGTTGCTCTATCTTCCATTAAACCAATATCATTAATATCTGGTACTTTAGAGCAACCAATTCCTTGATCTACCCATCTTACAACATATCCTAATATACTTTGCGCATTGTTTTTAACTTCAGTATATATATCTTCTTTGTTCCAGTTTTCTTTATTGGAAATGGGAATAGTTAATAAATCAGAGAGGCTCCCTCTTCTGCCTTGTTTAATTAGATCGTCTTGTTTTTCTTTAACGTTAATTTTATGATAATGCATTGCATGAATAGTTGCTGCTGTAGGACTAGGAACCCAAGCACAGTTAGCCCCTGCATTAGGATGATCTATCTTGGTATTGAACATATCTTTCATTAAGTCTGGCATGGCCCACATACCTTTTCCTATTTGAGCCTTACCTTTTAAACCACATTCAAGACCTATATCAACATTTCTATCCTCATAGGATTTTATCCATTTTGTCGATTTCATGTCTCCTTTTTTCATAAATGCTCCGGCTTCCATAGAGGTATGAATTTCATCGCCTGTTCTATCTAAAAAACCTGTATTAATAAATGCTACTCTGTTTTTGGCTGCTCTAATACATTCAAAAAGATTTACACTTGTTCTTCTTTCTTCATCCATAATACCTAATTTTACAGTATATTTAGGCAAGTTTAATATCTCTTCTACTTTTGTGAAAATTTCATTACTAAATGAAACCTCTTCTGGTCCATGCATTTTAGGTTTAACTATATAAATGGAACTATGTTTTGAGTTTTTAATACCATTTTCCGTATTATTTAAATCATAAACAGCAATAAGTGTAGTAAATATTGCATCTAGTAAACCTTCTGGTACTTCGTTATCATTATTATCTAAAACAGCAGGATTAGTCATTAAGTGTCCAACGTTTCTAATCAACATTAAAGCCCTGCCTTTTAGAATTTTTTTCTCTCCATTTCTAGAAACTATTTCAATGTCTTTATTAAGTTTTCTTTCTAAAGTATTTTTATTTTTAGAAAAATTAGTTGAAAGATTTCCTTTCATTAGGCCTAACCAGTTTCTGTAAGCTAAGACTTTATCTTCACCATCTACTGTTGCTACACTATCTTCACAATCCATTATAGTTGATATAGCAGACTCAAAGTATAAGTCAGCTATGTTGGCTATATCATTTTTACCAATATTGTTTTTTTCATCTATTATAATTCTTACTTTTAAATTATTAATTTCTAATATTAATTCGCTTAACTCATTGTTGTCATTAAATTTATATCCGTAAAACTGAGTTTCACTTACTAAATTAATTTTATTTCCAAAAGTATTAAACATATTTAGTGAATTAGCGTCAACTTTAATAGATTTAATATCTTTCCATTTACAATCAACTAGAGGAAAAGTTTGATCTAAGTACTCTTTTGCGTAACTAATAACTTCTAATCCTCTGTTTTCATCATATCCTTCTGAATTAACTTTGCTACCCATTACATCTGTCCCATATAATGCGTCATATAAACTTCCCCACCTAGCATTAGCAGCATTTAATGCATATCTTGCATTAGTTATAGGAACAACCAATTGTGGACCACATATATGTGATATTTCTTCATCAACATGAGAAGTTTCTATTGAAAATGCGTTCCCCTCTGGTATTAAATAACCTATATCAATCAAAAACTCTTTATACTGATTTTCATCTGTATTTTTCCCTTTATTATCTAAATGCCAATTATCAATTTTTTGTTTTAGATCTAATCTCTTTTGAAGTAATTCTTTATTCTTAGGTATAAAGGAATGAATATAATCAGAAAAGTTTTTCCAAAAACTGTTTTCTTCGATATTAAGACCTTTTAAAACTTCATTGTTTATAAAGTTAAATAACCTTTTATCAATTTTCAAATCATGCATGTTTTCTCGTTCAATCATTATACTAGCCTTTCTTACTAAAACTTGATTATAATCATAAAATAATAATAAATAAAATAGCATATATGAAAAAAAATTTAAATATCGCACAAATAGGTAATCCTATTTTAAGAAAAAAAACCAAAGATTTAGCAATTTCAGATATTAAATCAGATAGCATTCAAACTTTTATAGATAAAATGATTAATACTATGCATGAAGCTAATGGGGCTGGGTTAGCTGCAAACCAGATATTTAAGTCTATTAGTATATGCGTTATAGAAGTAATAAATAATTCACGTTATACACATATAGAAAATATTCCACTTAAAGTTTTAATTAATCCAAAAATTAAAGTGTTAGATATTAAAAATACCTTTAATTCTTATGAAGGTTGTTTAAGTGTCCCTAATTTAAGAGGTAAAGTTAAAAGGTTTAACCATATAGAAGTTGAATACCTAGACAGGTTTGGCACTGCTAAAAAAGAGTTAGTAAAAGGTTTATCTTCAATAGTTTACCAACATGAAATAGACCATCTTAATGGTTATTTATTTACGGATAAAGTTTACGATAATTCAAGTTTAGTAACATATGAAAACTACATAGAATATTTTCAAGATAAATATCAAGAAGAATTATTACAATTTATTAATTATAATTCGAAGTAAACATATGATAAAAGCATTATTTTATAGGTATAACTTTAGTATTTCCCAAGGCATATACATTAAAATTATCTGTAAATAAGTCTTTAATTACTTTAGATTTCATATTCAAACCACCAGTAAATGATCCGTAAGAAGGAAGTATTATCTTTTTTTTACTCACTAAAAAGCAAGGTCTTGATAATTTTCTATTTTTATAAAGGAAAGACACTTTTGGATGATAATGTCCGCTTATTTCTTTATCGATTTGTTTATTAGCAGTATGATTAAATATAACGCCTTTAAACTTATAACTATTATATGTTGTTACTCTAGGGGGGAAAAAACCTTTTTCATGATTGCCAAATATCCATATAATTTCATTATTATTACAAATAGCATCAAAAATATTTTTTTCTTTTAATCCCATTCTATTGTAAGCGTTATAATCATGAAAAACATCACCTAATAAAAAAATTTTTTTTATTATGTTTGTCTTTAACCTGCTAGTTAATTTTATTAAAGTATCTAAAGAATCATATGGAGGTAAATAATTTCCTAAATTTGCATAAGATGATCCTTTTTCAAGATGTAAGTCCGTTAAAATTAAAACTTGTTCATCCTCCCAAAATATTGATCCATCTGGGTTTAAAAAAAGTTTTTTATTATCAAATGTTATTTTCACAGTAGTTTAGCTTCTTTTAAAACATCCTTCTCATCTTCTAGGTCATTGATAGTGTATTCATCTTTAAGGCGTTCAATATTAAATTCCAGTATAAAAGGTATTGATAATGGGGATGCATAATTTAGTGATTTGTAAATGATTTTATTCTGAATACTAGCAAAATAACTATATAATCTATCATATTCTACCAGTTCATTAAGTATTTCATGTTTTGTTGTTTTAAGTAATATATGATTTTTTTCGTATTTATTTAAAACTTCGTAAATTAAATCAGAGTTAAATTTTATTTGTTTAGAAGTTTTTATATATCCAGGATAATTTTTATCAATTAAACCTGCAATTACGGCTATAGTTTTAAAATGTTTTTTTGTTAATGATGTAGTTTCTAACCAACTATTTATGTTATGATCTATTTTTTTAATATCTAATAATTTATAGATATCATTACAGTTGTTTAGTGACCAAATTGCAATGGCATAATCTGTAGCAACAAAACCTACTGGCTTACAACTAAAACTATGCAGTCTGTTTAATAGTATTATCCCTAACGTTTGATTTAACTTTCTCCCCTGAAAAGTATATAAAACTATATAATGTTTTTTTAAAGAATATTTTTTTCTCATAAATGTTTCAACAAGTAAACCATTCCTAGGCGGTAATACAGACACTCTTTGTTGTTCTCTTAGCCAAATCATAATTTGTAAAGGAAGTTTTTCATTATTGTAAGTATTTATTAAATTTATTACTCTATTTGCTAGTTTTGTAGAAAGCGGTAGTTTGCCACCTACATAAGATGGAATTTTTGCATTTTTAGAACTGCTCTTTTTAACTATTACTCCTTTTAAATTAGTCCCAATATATTCAAGTACTTCACTAGCAAAATAAAATGTATCGCCTTTAGATAAATTTTGTATAAAATATTCTTCAATTTTTCCTAGTTTTTTATTTTTAAAAAATATATCTATTTGATTGCTTTCGACTATTGTCCCTATATTCATTCTATATTTTTTAACAAACCGTTCATTTGTAATTTTATAATAACCAGAGGAATTTTTTTTTATCCTAGAAAATTCTTTATATGCTTCAAGGCTGTATCCTCCATTTTTAATAAAATTTAAAATCTCATAAAAAGTTTTAATTTTTAGGTTTTTATATGGATAAGCCTTAATTATTTCATTGTATAATATCTTTGCTTTAAACTCTTCACTACATGCTACACCGCATATATGCTGAGCGAGTACATCTAGGCTTCCTTTTTTCTGCGGTGCATCTTCTATGTCAAAATTTTTGATTGCTTGTATTGCAGCATAACATTCTAAATATTCAAATTTATTTGTAGGCACTAATATTGCTTTTGAAGGACTTTTAATATTATGATTACTTCTGCCTATTCTTTGTATTATTCTAGATACACCCTTAGGAGCGCCTATTTGAATAACTAAATCAATATCCCCCCAATCTATACCAAGCTCTAATGAGCTAGTTGCAATTACACAATTTAAATTTCCTCTAAACATCTGCTCTTCAATGTTTTTTCTTATATCTCTTTCTAAGCTTCCATGATGCACAGATATTTTTAATTTTTTTTTATTAATTTTCCATAACGATTGAAATACATATTCAGATTGAGCTCTTGTATTAACAAATATTATTGAAGATTTATGACTTTTTATTAATAGATATATTTCTTTAATAGCATAAAGCGGCATATATCCAAACCATGGTATTTTAGACTTTGTTGATAATATAGAAACCTTAAACTTCTTCTTTTCTGAATTTTCTACTTTAACAGCATTGTTGTTAGTAAAATATTGTAAACTTATATTACTATCTTTTATTGTAGCAGAGAGTGCTATTTTTTTAATATTTGAATTAAATCCATTTAATCTTGATAAGTTTAAAGACAGAAGGTCACCTCTTTTTGTATGAATTATGTTATGAAGTTCATCTATAATAATAAATTTTAATGTATTAAAATACTCTTTAGCATTTACGTATGACATTAATAATGCAAATGACTCAGGTGTAGTTATCAAAAAATTTGGAGGGTATTTTGATTGTTTTTTTTTAAGATAAGAACTTGTATCGCCAGTTCTAACTGAAATACTAATATTTAGGTTAAGCTCATTAATAGGTTGGAGTAAATTTCTTTCAATATCATAACCTAGTGATTTTAACGGTGAAATATATAGTGTATGTAAAGAGTTTTTTTTTATGTTTTCTATATCTATTATTGAAGGCAAAAAGCCTGCAATTGTTTTACCAGAACCCGTTGGAGATAATACTAAGACATCTTTGTTATTATTAATTTGATTCAATACCTCTAATTGATAACTGAAATATGCCCAACCTTTAGACTTTATCCAACTAGTAAATTTGCTAGACTGGATTTTGTATTTTAATATGCTATTTAAACAGTCATGAGTATTTTGGATCATAATTTATTTATCTCTACAATTAATGCTTATATAGACCCTCAGCGTCCAGTAGACAAGGCAATAATCACTCACGCGCATACAGATCATGCAAAACCTAACCATAACCATATATTGGCAACTAGAGATACAATAAATATTATGAAAATAAGATATGGAGAAAATTGTGCAAAAAGCTTTCAAGAAATTAATTATGGTGAAAAGATTTATGTTGATGGTGTATATATAACTTTTTATCCTGCTGGCCATATTTTAGGTAGTGCACAAGTTTTATTAGAAAAGAATGGAAATAAAACTTTAATTACTGGAGATTATAAAACAATTCATGATAATACCTCTCAACATTTTGAATTAGTTAAAACACATAATTTAGTAACAGAAGCAACTTTTGGCATGCCTATATTTAAGCACCCTGATCCAAAAAAAGAAATTATAAAACTTATTAAATCAATTGAAATTAACTCAAAAACCAATCATCTAGTAGGTGCGTATGCTTTAGGAAAAGCTCAAAGAGTAATCAATTTATTAAGATTAAATAAATATAAAAAAGATATATATATACATGGTGCAATTGAAAAAATAAGTAAATATTATGCTAAGCAAAAAATTTATTTAGGTAACCTGGTTAAAATTACAAAAGATAATTATAAATCATTATCTGGAGAAATTATAATAACACCACCATCTACTCTTTCAGATAAATGGTCCAGAAAGTTTAATAATAAAAAAACATGTATGGCTTCAGGCTGGATGTCGATTAAACAAAGGGCTAAAAAAAGTCTTATTGAACTTCCATTGGTTATATCAGACCATTCAGATTGGAATGAATTGATAAGTACTATTAAAGGAAGTCAAGCTGAAAAAGTTCTAATTACTCATGGAAATGAAGAATGTCTTTTATATTGGTGTAAAAAAAATAATATTGAGGCAGAAGCATTATCATTAATTAGAGAAGAATAAATATGAAAAAGCTATCATTTTTATTAGAAAATTTAATATTCACACATTCAACTAATAATAAGATTAAACTTATATACGAATACCTAAAAAATTCTTCCTTACCAGATAAAGGCTTTACAATAGCATTACTTACAAATAATTTAACGTTTAAAAATATTAAAAGATCTAAAGTTATACATTTAATTAAATCAAAATTAGATACATATCTATTTGAACAATCATATTTTTATGTTGGAGATTTAGCTGAAACAATTGCCTTAATTTGGCCAAATGAATATAAACAAAAAAGAGTTTTTACATTAGAGGATATTATTATTAAATTAAATTCTGATAAAGATGTAGATCAATTCATAATATATTTTCTAGATCATGCTATTAAAACTGAAAAATGGGCTTTTATTAAATTACTACTTGGTGGTATCAGAGTAGGCGTATCTTCTAGTATAGTAAAAAAAGCTATAGCAAAATATGGAGATAAAAAATTAGAAGAAATAGAAAATATTTGGAATGGATTAAAACCTCCTTACACAGAATTATTTCTATGGCTTGAAAAAAAAGCTGATTTACCGCTTATTGATCAAGCTAATTATTTTCATTCTTTTATGCTGGCTCATTCAATGGAGAAGAAGTTATTAGAAAAAATTATAAACAATCAGGATTATTATGTTGAGTATAAATGGGATGGAATCAGAGTACAGCTTATAATTAAAAATAATAATACCAAAATTTTTTCTAGAAGCGGTGATAATATTTCAAATTCATTTCCAGAAATAAATATTAAGAGCAATAAACTTATTGTATTAGATGGAGAGTTATTAGTTGGTAAAAATCATTTACCTAATTCGTTCAATGATTTACAAAAAAGAATTAATAAAAAAAAACCTAACAAGGACTTATTAGTGAATTATCCAGCTTTTATAAAATTATATGATGTTTTGTTTTTAGATGGTAAGGACTTAAGAAAAAAAAATCTACAGGAAAGAAGAAATTTATTAGAAGAATGGTTTTTAAAACAAACTAATGAAAATTTAGATATATCAAAATTGATAAACTATTCTAATAAAGAATCTTTAATCAAGAGCTTTAAATCTATAAGCAAAAAAGAAAATATTGAAGGGTTAATGATTAAATATAAACACTCAGGTTATATTGCTGGAAGAAAAAAAGGACATTGGTATAAATGGAAAAAAGATCCTAAGTTTTTAGATACTATTTTAATGTATGCTCAAAGAGGTCACGGAAAAAGAAGTTCTTATTATTCAGACTTTACTTTTGGAGTTTGGAAAAATAATACTATAGTTCCCATAGCTAAAGCATATTCAGGTTATACAGATACAGAATTAGAAAAGGTTGATAAGTTTATTAGAAAAAACACTATAGCCAAATATGGGCCTGTAAGAGAAGTAAAAAAAGAATTAGTTTTTGAATTAGCATTTGATTCAATGAATGAAAGCAATAGACATAAGTCTGGAATTGCACTTAGGTTTCCAAGAGTACATAGAATTAGGTGGGACAAACCGACAAAAGATGTCTTAGGTTTAGACGAAATAAAAAGAAATTTTTTATAACTTATTTAAGTATTTTTTATTTATTAAATTTACAAATACATAGACTAATGGGGTATCTATTGCAGCAAAAATTAATTTTACAAAATAGTTAGCAATTATTATTTTGATAATTATTGAAAATTCTATCCCCATACCAAAACCGAGAAATATAGAATTTACTATTATAGTATCTATTAACTGGGAAAACATCGTTGAAATATTGTTTCTCATCCACAAATGTTTAGAATTCGTAATTTTTTTTATGTAATGAAAAATTCTTATGTCTATCAATTGTGCAATCAAATAGGCTGTCATTGAAGCAAATATTAAAATACCTGGTAATGTAAATACTGTATTAAATGCTAAAACTATATCTTCTAAATTATTATATGAAGTTCCTGTTAACCAAATTTCTGATGGTGTAAGATTTAATACTATAGTTATGATTATCAATGATAACAAACTACAAAAAAACCCTACTATAACCATCAAGTTTGCTTTTTTTTTTCCAAAAACTTCACTAGTGATATCAGTTACCAAAAAAGTTATAGGATAAGTTATTATTCCTGCTGTCAAAGCAATTGGTGATCCAAATATGCCGTTAGGAAGTGAGGATTCAAATAATATAAATATTTTTGTACCAATAATATTTGTTAATACAAGCATAACAACAAAAATAGTCATTAAAATAGCGTAAATTTTGATATAATTTTCCTTCATAATCGTATATTTAATAATATAACATTATGAGGTATTACAATGCAAATATGGAAAAGAAATATAGATTTAAAAATTATTAACAAGCATATGAAAAATACTATGGCTGATCATTTAGGAATTATAATAACAAAGGTTTCTAATAATTCTCTAGAAGGTAGAATGGGAGTTAAGAACATTGTAAAACAACCTTACGGCATACTTCACGGAGGAGCTTCTGTAGCCCTGGCAGAGACGCTGGGGAGTCTAGGGTCTAATTTATGTATAGAAACTAATCAGGCTACTGTAGGTTTGGAAATTAATGCTAATCACATTAAATCAGTAAAGTCTGGTGAAGTAAATGGTATCACAAACCCTATTCATTTAGGTAGAAGCACTCATATATGGGAAATAAAACTATACAATAATAGTAAGTTAACTTGTATCTCTAGACTAACAATGGCTATTCTTAATAAGTAAGTGTCAAGCTGTAATATTTACGTTTAGGGAGAAGTGAATAGAAACGAACTTGACACTAATACAATATATACGCATTATATAATTAATTGGATCAAATTAATACTAGGTTTTATGACCTATTTATAATGTGATGAATAACATCAAATTTTTTATAGAAAACAATACGATAGATGATATTTTTAAAATTTCTGTAAAGAAATTTAAAAAAGAAATTTTCTTATCTCATCCAAAAATACGTAGTAACAAAACAAAAAATGAATACACTTATGAAGAAGTATTTAATTATACTCAAACATTTAAAAAATATTTTGATAAATTACAAATTAAGCAGGGTGATAGAGTAGCTGTTATAGTAGGAAATATTCCTGAGTTTTTTATTATAAAATTGTCTTTGAATTGTATAGGTGTATCATGTGTTCCAATCAATTATGAGTTAACACTTAATGAAATTAATTATATAATTAAGCATTCCAATAGTAGGTATATAATTACTAGTATTGATTTTTTAGAAAATATAAAGAAAATAGTTTCAAAAAAAATTTCAGCGCTAGGTATATTATTATTTAAAGATAATAATCTTATAGAAATTAAAAAAAATAAAGTAAAAAAGAGAAAAACTTATAAAAAAATTTTACCTTCATCTGAGGCTAGTTTATTATATACATCAGGTACCACTGGCAAGCCAAAAGCCTGTATTTTAAGTCATTTTTATGAAATCAATGCAGGGTTTTCTTACTTGCTTAAAAAAGAGTTAGTATCAATAAGAATAAAAAATGAAAGGCTATATAACTGCTTGCCTGTGCATCATGTTAATTCAGGAATATTTTCATTTTATGCAATTCTTATATCAGGAAATTGTCAAATACAGGCAAAAAGATTTAGCACAGCAAATTTCTGGAAAGAAATAAAATACAGCAATGCTACTATATTTCATTACTTAGGTATTATGGCCCCAGTTTTATTAAAAAAAAAAAAATCTAAATTAGAAATAAATAATAAACTTAGATTAGGTGTAGGTGCTGGAATAGAACCGGCGCTTCATAAAAAATTTGAAAAAAGATTTAAAATACCAATGGTAGAGTTATGGGGAATGACAGAAATGGTAAGATGTATTTTTGATAATAAGAAAAATAGAATTATTGGTAAAAGATGTTTTGGTAAACCAGACAAGTCACTAGAGATAAAGCTATATAATGCAAAATCTGTAAACTTTTTATTTAAGCAAGGTGAGCTATTAATAAGACATAATAGTAAAAATCCTAAAAAAGGGTTTTTTACAGGCTATTATAAAAATATTTATGAAACAAAAAAAATATGGAAAAATAATTGGTTTCATACTGGTGATATTGTTAAAATAGATAAATTTAATAATTTATACTTTGTAGATAGAAAAAAAAATATAATCAGAAGGTCCGGAGAAAATATATCATCAGCTGAAATAGAGGCAACACTGCTAGGTTTATCTGAAATAAAGAATACTGCTGTTTGCGCCTACCCTCATGAGATATATGATGAAGAAGTTTTAGCATTTATCATTCTTAAAAATAAAAAAAATGAGACAGAAAAATATGCAAAGAAAATTATATATAAGCTTAGTAAAAATTTAACTTATTTTAAGCTTCCAGCATATATTCAGTTTACTGATAAATTACCTGTAACATCTAGTCAAAAAATTAAAAAAAATAACTTGATAAAAAAGTTCAAGGAAGAAAATAAATTAAAGATTTATGATTTATGTGAATATAAAAAATTATTTAAAATTAAATAATATTTATGGAAAGTGATAACTCTTTTTTAAATCCAATAAATTTATAAGTATATTTAGTTTTTGGTTTTAATGGAAATAGTTTTCCTACTGAACCTAGGCTTATCCTATCATTTTCTTTTAAGGTTATGTTTCTTTTATTAAAATCTTCTATAAGCCACATTAATACATTTATAGGGTTTTTCATTAAATTACTAGAATTAGCCTCCTGAATAATATTATCGCTTTGATCTAAAAAAACAGTTCTTATATTACCTATTTTATTTAAAAATTCTTGAGAACTTTCTACTTCTATTCCTTCTCCCATTACCATTTTAGTAGCTAATATATTAGCTGCAATCATCATTTTACCATTAATTTTTTTACCTTTCTGAAATCTTAATGCAGGTAGTTCTATATATGGATGAATACTTTTTAAATTTTTTAATGCGTCTAATGGAGATTTAGCAAGCATAATATCACTACTTTTTACTACGACTAAAAAATCTGGTTCAATAAGAGCTCTATAACCAAAATCATGATTAATAGAGCCGTTGTTTTCAATAAACATGTGTTTATAAATTACTCCAGTTGCAGGAGTTCTAATATCAAAACGCTTTTGAAGAGCCTTTCCTGTAAAACCAACTTTATAACCTATTTTATCATTATATTTTTTTTTATATAAGTAATTTAATTTTTCTTGACCACAATATGCTTGTTCTAAAGTAATATTTTTATTTAAAACTAGAATGGGCTTGTCAGGGATACCTTCAAAAATTGATTTTGCTTGGTCCATACTTAAGCAATCATGGGATTTTATTTTAAAGCTAATAAATAAAGAAAATGAAATAATTAAAAATAAAAGATGAAAAAATTTTATATTTGTATTTCTTAAGGTCATTAGTTATTTTTTTTTCTTTTTTTTCTTCTTATTAGAAACTAATTTCATGCTAATAATTTTATCAGGGTTTTTAACTTCGCCGTTAGACCCTTCACCTTGCTTGATCTTATCTACAAACTCCATGCCTTTGACTACCTGTCCCCAAATAGTATATTGCCCATCTAACCATGAAGCATCTTCAAAACAAATAAAAAATTGACTATCAGCACTGTTAGGATCTTGTGCACGTGCCATAGAAACAGTTCCTCTTAAATGGTTTTCAGAAGAAAACTCTGCAGCAATATTCGTACCAGAGCCCCCGGTACCATTACCTAGAGGATCACCACCTTGAGCCATAAAGCCGGGAATAACTCTGTGAAAAGCTAAACCATTATAAAAACCCTCTTTAACTAAGTCAGAAACGCGATTTACATGATTAGGAGCTAGGTCAGGTCTTAATTCTATAAGAACATCTCCGTCTTTAAGTTTCATTAAAATATGATCGTTAGCAGACATTTGCAAACCATATATTAAAAACAAAAAAAATAAAACTGATATTTTAAAAAATTTTAACATAATGATAATTTACATAAAAATTATTATTTGTATAATAAAATATAATTATAATCAAATGACTAATAAAAATTTCTATAAAAAATTACAAAATTTAAGATCTAAAGTTAAAGAAAGAAGAAAACAAGAGCTTTATGACATGATAAACGATGAAAATAATAAATTAGAAGATAAAATAGCTTTGATAAAAATGTCCCTAAAAGAACTTGAGCCTCGTGATATGGTTAATAGCTTTAAAGAACTTATAGATGATAAGGAAAAAAAATGAATATAAAAGAAAAAAATATAGTAGTATTTGGAGGAACATCAGGTATAGGATTAGCTACTATTAAATTGTTATTAAAGCTTGGGGCCAATAAGATCTTTGCTGTAAGCAGAAATCCAAATAAAATGCGACTTGTTAATAAAAAAATTATTAAAGAAAAAGCTGATGTCTTAGTTGAAAAAGAAGTAAAAGCATTATTTAAAAAAATTGGCAAATATGAAGTTTTAATAAGTACTGCGACTGGAGGAGATAGAGCTATTGGGCCTTTTTTAAAAATGGATATGCAAGGCTTTAAAAACTCATTTGATAAGTTATGGGGATATTCAAATGTAGTAAGGCATGGTACAAAAAATTTAAGTAAAAAAGGTAATATAGTTTTAGTAAGCGGTTCTCCTGCCAGAAAATCAAAGCCTGGTTTTGTAGCTATATCATCTACAGGTGGAGCTGTCGAAGCATTTGTTAGATCAATAACTAATGAACTAGCGCCCATAAGAATAAACATAGTTTCTCCTGGAGTTATAGATACTCCGATGAGCCCTTTAAAAGGAAAAGAAAGAGTAACTTTTTATAAAAATGCTACTAAAGATAATATTATTCAGAGAGCAGGTACAGCAGAAGAAGTTGCTAAAGCAATTATATTTGCTGTTGAAAATGAGTTTATTACAGGAACAACTATCGATGTTGATGGAGGATGGATACTATCCTAATATTCTAAATAAAGGGTATTAAATTTTTTAAAAAACCTACTACAGGTATCAAAAAATTTTTTAAATTTAAAAAAATATTTAATGCTTTAGGAGAAAACCTCATCAATAAATATGCCCCTATAGCAACAGCAATAAATAAAACATACTTAGGTTTTAAAGATAACTTTATCTTATTTTCTTTTTTTTTTTGAAAAAAGTTCTAAAACAAGCCATAGTATAAATAAAAATACTATACATAATAAAAGTAATCTAATCATAAAGCTTTTTTAGTTATATTTTGTTCCATCCAATTTAAATAATTTACGTCAACATTTTGAATATTTATGGTAATTATTTCAGGTATATCATAATCATGAAAATCTTTTATTACTTTATAAATTATTTCTTCATTTTTAGAAATAGTTTTAATAAATAAAATGCTTTCTTTATCCTTTACTAATTTATTATTCCATAAATAATGGGATTGTACGTTATTTATAATATTTATACACGTAGCATACTTTTTATTTAATAATTCAGAAACTATTAGTTTTATAATTCCAGTATCTTTAACAGTAGTTTTAATAAGTATCATTTAAATAATTTTATATTTTATAGCTATTAAATATTTTTATGTTAATATCTAAATATTATCATTTAATTATCTGTAAGCAACAATTATGGAAAACTTAATTTAATAATAAAATCAATGAAACCTATATCTGACAAAATAATAAGACCTATTGTAGATGGTAATATTGAAGAAGGTAGAATAAATAGAAAATTAATTCAAAATATTTTTTTTATAGATATAGATAGACCAAAAAAAATGAATGGTTTCACACCTTTTATGTTCAAAGAAATGGCAAAATCTTTTACTGAATATGAAAATGAAAACAATGCCTTATGTGCTATAGTTTATACTAGTGGAGATAACTTTTGTGCTGGTATGGATCTTAAAAAAATGTCAATACTACTAAAAAAGGGTGATCACAGCTATATAAATAATAAAAATTATATCGATCCTTTGAGTTTAAATAATCCAATAAGAAGCAAACCATTGATTGTTGCTGTAAAAGGTTTTACTTACACTTATGGATTAGAGCTAATGCTATCTGCAGATATAGCAATAGCTTCCCAAAATACTAAATTTGCTATGTTAGAGGTTAGAAGAGGGTTATTAATGACAGGAGGTGCAACTATTAGGTTTGTAGAAAGAGCGGGTTGGGGAAATGCTATGAAATATTTACTAACAGGTCTTGAATTTGATTGCTATGAAGCCTCTAAAATGAATCTAATACAAGAAATAGTGGAAGATAAAAATCTGTTCACTAGAGCTATAGAATTGGCTAATATAATATGTAATTCATCTCCTGAAGCCGTAAAAGAAGTTATAAAAAACTCTAGACTTGCCCAAAAAGATCAGCAAAAAGCTATAAAAGATTTTAATAATGTACAAAATAAGTTAATAAATGGAGAAGACTTTAAGGAAGGCTTAAGGTCTTTTATAGAAAAAAGGGACCCTAAGTTTAAAAAATAATTTAAAATTTATTAAACTTCTTAATCCTAAAATAAACAAAATTATAACTTTTAGTAGAATTTTTTTTTTAAAAGTTTATAAATAGTATATTTTATATAATAAATACTTAATGGTGAGGTGGCTGAGTGGTCGAAAGCTCCGGTCTTGAAAACCGGCGAACGTGCAAGCGTTCCGTGGGTTCGAATCCCAC